>FLOH01000110.1_pt1 | contig 237517 bp, 202 predicted proteins | sample 756751 | NCBI WGS metagenome assembly FLOH01 (sample SAMEA4026879, study PRJEB14308) | marine metagenome | biome: coastal water; material: water | depth 74 m
ATCAAGAAAGGGATGTATTTTAGTTTCCCATTTCAATGACAGAACAAGCGTATCACCGGGACATAGAGGTTGGCTTAATTCAATATCAAGGATTGTATCGTCTCTAATTTTAAAGTTCAATTCGAGCGAATCTATTGTGGCAGATTGAATCTGGATTCCGGTCCAACCCTTTTCCTGCCCAAACGTTTGACCATATCGACCCCAAACCTCCTGTGCAATTGTTCCTTCGTTATAGGCATTAGGGAATAGATGAATGAGCATTTGAGCTAAAGTATCAGTCGAGTTATTAACATAAATGAGCGAAGAGCTGGCAGTCAGGGTCTTTGCTTCAGCATCAAGGAAGACATCCATATCATATTCAACCCACTGCTGCCAGTAATTTCCCAACACCGGGTTGGCCATCAAAAAGATGGCTAGAACTGATCGAAAGACCGTTTTCCGCATTGACGCCATTTCATCACCCCCTCAGTTGAGCCCCAATATCTACTGGATCAGGATCTGAACAAATTACTTAACCCTAACAAGATTGGGATGCTGCACACCCATATTGCCCATATCAATCAAGCAATTTTATGTGTAATTCCTTCAGCTGATGTTCATCGACCCAGGAGGGAGCCTCATCCATGAGGGATGCAGCCGAGGTTGTTTTTGGGAAGGCAATAACATCACGTATGTTTTCTGTACCAGCCAAAAGCATGATAAGACGGTCAAAACCAAAAGCAATTCCGCCGTGAGGTGGTGCGCCATACTTGAAGGCTTTCAATAGAAATCCAAATCTAGCCTGAGCCTCTGCTTCATCCATTCCAATCAGCTCAAACATGCGACTTTGCATCTCCCTGGTATGAATTCTGATCGACCCACCTGCAACCTCATAACCATTGATCACCAGGTCGTAAGCTCGAGCTCGAACTTTAGCAGGATCGCTTTCCATTAACTCGATATCCGCCGGGTTCGGGGAAGTAAATGGATGGTGCATTGCAATATATCGTTGGCTATCCTCATCCCAGTCCAGGAGAGGAAAATCCAGAACAAATAATGGGCTGATTATAGCCTTAGGAATAAGATTCTCACGTTTGGCCAGCTCCAAACGCAAAGCCCCAAGAGACTGCAAGGTTCGCTGTTCTGTATCCGAAACAAAAAATACAATATCATTATGCTCAAGGCCGAGATCTGAAACAATCTTCTTTTGCAGGTCGTCTGGAAAAAATTTGCTTATCCCGGCTGAAAAATCGGATTGTTCAAGCTTGACAAAAGCCAGACCTTTAAGACCATAGTATGTTTTCAACCACGCCGTCAAATCGTCAGTCACTTTACGTGAATATTTATCGGCTGCATTCTTTAATACCAGTGCTTTAACCCTGCCGCCTGCAGCAAGATTGTCTTTAAAGACAGCAAATTGTGTTTTTTCAGCGTAGCGGGCAAATTCAATCAATTCCAATTCAAAACGAATATCCGGTTTATCGCTTCCATAAGTCTCCATGGCATTTTTGTAGCTCATGGTAGGGAAAGTTTCGGGTAATTCATAATCAAGGATATCTTTGAATATCCCTCTGGCGATTCGTGTGGCAAGACCAATGACATCATCTTGGTCGACAAAAGACATTTCAATATCAATCTGGGTAAATTCAGGTTGTCGATCCGCCCGCAAATCCTCATCACGAAAACACTTCACAATCTGAAAATATTTGTCAAAACCGGCAATCATGAGCAATTGCTTATAGGTCTGAGGTGATTGGGGCAGGGCATAAAAACGGCCTTTGTGTATTCGACTCGGAACCAGATAATCACGGGCACCCTCTGGAGTCGATTTCATCAATACAGGCGTTTCAAACTCCATAAAACCCTCAGCATTCAAGCGCCGTCGCGTACTTTCATAGGTTTTTGAGCGCATGGCCATGATTTTTTGCAATGCTTCGGTACGAAGTTCCAGATAACGATACTCCAGGCGCAAATCCTCACTGCCACTCTCACGATCTGAAACCAAAAATGGCAGGGGCTGGGCTTCATTCAGAACTTCCAGTTCTGAAACGATCAGTTCAATTTCACCTGTAGGCATCGTGCTATTGATGTTTCCATCAGGGCGAGCACGTACCATTCCTCTCACAGCAATGACATCTTCCATACCAAGGCGCTTGGCCTCGACCGCAAGTTCAGGGGTCTGGTCAGGGTTGAATGTTACCTGGGTTTTTCCGTATCTATCTCTGAGATCAAGGAATATTACACCGCCATGATCCCTGCTGGTGGCTATCCAGCCGTTCAGAATCACTTCCTGATTAATATTTGCCGTTGTTAGTTGACCGCAGGTCACCGTTCTTTTCAGTCGCATACTCGCTCCATAAATTAAAATCGGGGCAATGTAATCCCTGAGGCCTGGACTTCAATGGTTGACATATTAGCTAAGCAGAGAATCTTGAAATAACTTACGGGGAAAAGGTTGATTACTTTCGACGGAGTCTTTGAATGAGAGGCATAACATCTTCCTGCTCCTTCTTGAAAGGTTGGCTCTGTTCAACCCAGGCAGGTCCAACGTTGTCAGCTAACTTTTCAGCAGAATCTTCCATAAACTCATCCTGATCCTCCAAGTCATCCGATAGGGTGTCTGGCATTACATTGAACATCTTGCCAATACCACGGATCAGCCAGTTGAAATCAAGATCATACTCATCAGCCAATGGTATTAGTTTTGTGCATTTTATCTCTCGCTCACCCATTTCCCAGTAAATGATAGTCCGTTTCCCAAGCTTACACAGACTGGCCACTTCACGTTGGGTCAAGCCTACAGCTGCCCTAAATTCCCGCAATCTTTCAGCAACTGGTGTCATATTACCTCTTTTTTAATGTTGCAACAATATGCACTCTGCATTGAATATTGAAAATTGAAATCTTTGAAAGAATTGGTTAAAATCTCGTAGTCAGGAGTTGTGCTGATTTTTTTTGAAAATAGTCAGAATTGATATCCTAATAGGATGAAAACCAATAGTGTGACCACGCCTCCCAGTAAATAATGATAAAGAGTTTTTGTTACTTCAACAGGCTGCTCATCCCATTCGATTTCAGTCATCACAGAGCCTGGCAAGTGAAAGTCCAAAGCAAATTCAACGTTTTTGGCAACAGGTTCTCGATATAGCCTGGCTGGGTTCCAATGGCTCAGCTCAACGGCAGCGATCGCAGCATCGAACAATAATTCTGGTCCCAGTATGGGCATCACGTCCTGTGGATAGCCATCAATATCAATAATGCATTGGATGATTACGGTTCCTTCAAGGTTCAAAACCAGGGCAGTATCCGGGTAAATGATGTGGTTTTGAATGGCTTCGTATCCCCCCAATGGGTGAGGAAGATCAAGATCGACCAAGGGACCTCTCTCCCGATTAAACGGATTTTCTACTGATTGATTTCGATCCGTCGCCATGACAAAAGACAAGGCCAGGAATAGCAGAACGTACAATTTTGACCGCATGAATCCCCCTCGGTATTTGGGTGAATAACATGGGATTCTTAGCTCAGTATCACAAGCTACTTTTTCGCTCCTTAAGGTTGAAATTTTGTCGCTGAATAATTGATCGATGTCCAACTTAGCACTCTCCCTGATCTCTTTAAAACAAATCAATTACTGCATAAATTTGAGCGTGATTATTTGCTAGTTTCTAGCATATTCCCTGCATGAAGAGAACACTTTTTTCGGTATTAATCTCGAGTATGCTCCTACTTGCCAGCAGCCTGGTAGCCCAGCAGAATATTCATGGTTTTATTAGAGAGAATGATACTGGAGAGCCGCTTCCCTATGCGAATATAATTTTCCCAGACTTGAATCGTGGAGCCAGCTCAAACAGTGAAGGATATTTCGTAATCAGCAATCTACCTGTGGGGACCCACACTCTCATTGTATCGATTATCGGTTATAAGAAACATATTCAAACTGTTCAACTTCCAGTAGACACGAATCTGAGACTGGACATTCGACTTAACCAGGAAAACATTGAGGGACAAACCATTGAGGTCAGTGCCGAGCGAGAGAAATTCAAAGAGCTGGTCAGTACCAGTACTGTCACATTGGATAGAAGAGCTATAGAGGTAGCCCCATCATTTGTTGAAGCAGATGTCTTCCGTGCCCTGCAGTTACTTCCAGGAGTGCAATCCCTGAATGATTTCTCATCGGCCCTCTATGTTCGCGGTTCAACCCCTGATCAAAATCTGATCATGCTGGATGGTATCACCGTATATAATCCCATGCATCTGGGCGGAATATTCTCCACCTTTAATACTGATGCCATCAAAGAGGCTGACTTCTCCGCCGGCGGCTTTGAAGCCCGCTATGGTGGCAGACTGGGATCCATCCTAAATATCATCAATCGTGAAGGCAACACCGAGGAGATCTCCGGGAACGCCAACATCTCGCTCATCTCCAGTAAATTGCTGGTTGAAGGACCACTTCCTACTGGCAAGTCTGACCTGCTCAAGGGCTCGTGGATGATCGCAGGGCGTAGAACATACTTTGATGTTATCGCCAACAGCGCCTGGAAATATCTCCTGAAACCACGGCTAAATGAGCGAGACCGGGCAGATGCCTCAGACAGCATTATCCCCTACTATTTTTATGATTTCCAAGGGAAGGTCAATGTGGATATTGGCTCTGATCATAGACTGACATGGAGTTCATTTTATGGGGATGATGTACTCTACTGGAATTATAAAGGCAGCTCCTCTTCCGATGACTGGTACGATGAGGGTTATTCCGATCCAGACAATTACTACTATGAAAGTTCAGAGACCAGTCTATTCGATTGGCGCTGGGGAAATTTCACCAACAGCTTGAACTGGCGCTGGATTATTTCGCCCAGACTCATTGCGAAAAGCTCTATCGCTAACAGTCGTTTTAGATTTGGTGTGGACTTTAATTATGCTGATGAAGGCTTTAGCCAAAGCGACTATGATTCATCTTCCTGGCAGTCTTCGCTTGGGTTTGACCTCTTTGATCGCATTAATGATCACAGCATTGAAACCGATTTGACCTGGTTGATGAATGATGACCATACCATTAGCGCTGGATTTCAGCGGAAACAGGTGGATTTCAATCTGGGCATGATCATAGGGTCTGAATATTCCGCCGATACCTCCAGGGAAGTCTATCTGGATACACTCATGTGGATGGAATCAAAACCAGTGGAAACTGCATTTTATCTTCAGGATAAATGGAGTGTCAGCCCTTTACTATCGCTACAGACGGGGCTACGATTGGCTCATTATTCACCCCACAACAAGCTATATTTTGAACCTCGTTTGGGGCTAAAACGCTTCCTCAATGATAATCTCTCACTGAAAGCCAGCGTCGGTCGCTACCATCAGTTTCTCACAGTGGCCAACCCACCTGATGAAAATCTTAGATTTCTGGACATCTGGTTTGGTATTCCAGACGACCGGAAGGCACCTCGATCCGATCATTATATCCTTGGCTTGGAATATATGACCGACTCGGATTACCTGTTTCGAGCCGAGACATACTACAAAAGTTTTGACAACCTGCTTACCTTGAAACCCACTGATCTTATTGCCATCGATGAGGACGGATCTGTACATATTGACCCGTTCAACGAATTCTGGGACACTGACGCCTATGCCCAGGGTTTTGAATTTCTCTTAAAGAAGCTCAGCGGAAAAGTGAGAGGCTGGGTTGGTTATACCTTTGCAGAAACCAAGCGGAAGTATGAAAAACAGGAGTGGTATTTCCCCAAGTACGATAGAACCCATACCCTCAATGCAGTAGCTGATTGGGCCCTCACAGAAAAATTACATTTTAGCACAGCCCTGACTTACTCCTCTGGAAATCCCTACACGGCAGTCATTGGTCGCTCGGAAACCTGGCAAGAGCAACAATACGGAGTCGGCGACTATTGGTACAACCAGCAAAGTTATCTGTATGGGGAGCGAAATGCAGAGCGTTATCCTGACTATTTTCGCCTCGATGTAAGCCTGAAGAAGCGATCTACCTGGCGTTACGGCACTAAGGAGTGGTATTTCCAGGTATTGAACGTGACCAACCATTTGAATGTGTTCACCTACGTTCACCAAACACGGGAAGAGTACGATCGCCAGGCGCGGGAATACATCAATAAGGGCGTTCAGAGAGCCGGCATTCCCATGTTTCCCTTCTTTCCCACCTTTGGAGTGAAGTATGAATTCTAAACTCTTTCCAAACATTCGTGTGCGAGGAGATCGCAATGTATTTATCAGGATCATAGCCTTCGGATTATTGGTGATGATCGTGATTTCATGCGGAAATTTGGGTTGGGAATCCATTGATACGGACAACGAAGAGAGGTTGAACATTTTCGGAGTCATAAGTCTGGATGATTCACTGCAAAGCTTTGTGGTTGTGCACAAGACACTGGATACTGCTGGTCCAGAGGATATCGTGACTGGCAAGGATACAGTCTACTTTGAGGTTTGGGAATACTATGATGATAACATTCAGCAAACTGTCCTAGACACATTCTGGTACGAGACGCCCTGGATTCGGACATTGTACGAGTCGCGTTATCTCGTAAAAGATGCCACGGTCATTATTTCAGATGGCAGCAGTGATTATTTATTTGAGCGCAAGCTCCAGGAAAATCCCCATGATCGATACAGTTATGGCTACAGTGGTGTTTTCAGTGATGAAGCCGTCTATCTTGATCTTACGGGTAACTTTTCCCCTCAACCAGATACTGATTATAGTCTGACCATCAATACAACAAGTGGTCTCAGTGCCACCGGGTCCCTACGGACACCTCCTCTACCGGTGATCAAGGAGTCCCTGCTCCCAGACACTGTTTCTGTCCGCAACCTGTTTGGGATCGAATGGGAGTATGCCGGGGATTTCGTTACAGTGGTGGCAACCGATCGTGTGAACGATTTTAGTGAATATTGGGTCTGTGGCATTGAACAGTGGAGCTCTCTTGAGCTGGGTGATACTACCTGGATATCCAGTTTCCCCTCATATTGCTTTGAGGAAGGCTACGAACCGGATCCCGACACGCGAGTCCTCATAGATATCAGACTGAGGTTCCTGGATGAAAACTATTCTGACTACTTCCTGGCTACAGGAGGTGCGGCAACCATTTCGAATATCCTGCTTGGTGAGGGAGGTATTGCAGCGGGTTACGGGATTGAAGGGGGTTTTGGTGTGTTCGGCGCGCTGAGTGCAGATTGGATCAGGCGCATAGCTACCCCCTAAACGGTTATTTCAAGTATACCATTTTTTGGTGTATATGAACATTCCCCCTGAATGGTGCTGATTCCATATCTACGCTTAGCAGATAAATCCCCCCTTCAATTTCTTCATCCGAATTGTTCGTGGCATCCCAGATAAATTCGCGGGAACCGGCATTCAGAGCTTTTGAATTCAATGTTTTAATAATCCGACCTTGAAGATCATAGATTCTAATCATGACCAAACCTGATTCTGTTACCTGAACCCGGATACGGGTTGAGGGATTAAACGGATTCGGATAGTTTGTCACCAACCGGCTTCGATTGGGGGTATGAACATTTTCACCATGAAGTGTGGCGCTGGTGAGAGTGAATCTAACGGAGTCAATCACAAAGGGTGAATTATCCATCTGGTCGTAAAATGACTGAAATCGATTGACCTCGGGAAGATCGTAGCTAAATAAATCCGCCACAAAGCGCGGCGCAATACTCTGGTAATTCAAAATAGCAGTAATCGTGTAATCCTCGGCGGAGTTAAGGCTTGCTACTCCATAATGAATGACATCCCTACCACTTCCCTGATCGTTAAAGTCGTCATCCTCTATTGCCTGGCCCTCGACGCGAGTTGAATCAGCGGCAACCCCCTCTGAAGAATATCCACGGGGAGGAATCCTATTGTCTTTTAAATATCCTGCGATTCTGAGCAGGGTGTAAGTTTTTTCTCCATTCAAATCCATTGGGATATTCTGATAGATTTGGACCTGATCCTCAGCGCTGATCAATTGATGATGCGATTCATAACCGGAATCCAATCCAAAGATCTCACCGCTTTCATCCCAGGCTCCAGAATGAAATAGTATTTCGCCAAAGCTATTCGCAACTTTTAGCTCTACCCAGGCGCGGCGACTTGGGTAAGCGGTAGGAAATTTGTGTCCCGAAAGATTTTGCACACCGACACCAAGATTCAGAGTATTACCTGTGCTGTCCCACTCAGCTACAAGATCGAGGGCCGCTGTCTGATTTTGTAAAAGTTTCATTGTCCGAGAAATGCTGGAGTCAAAGTGAGCCGAGCTTGCTGTTACACCAAGTTCGGCGCCAAAATCTCTTAAGAGTTTCAGCATAAATATATTTCCACCAACAAATTCATGGGTGTGGAGCGGATTCCGCGTTCCTAGCCACTGGGGTCGGTTTGACAAAACAATATTTTCTTCAATAGCTGGGATGTGGCAGGTCTGGCATTCAATCCCCAGGGCCGGATAATCACTATTGAGCCATTCCAGATAAGGTACTTGTTCTGGGGCTTCACCCGCTACTTCACCAGCATCATCAACGTAAGGCGTGAATAAGGTGTGGCAGGTTGCACATAATTCAGAACGCTCAACATGAGAACTGAGCACAGGCGTATAATTCACCATGCTTTGCATGGGTCCCACAACAGGAGTGGAAAAGGGACCATAAATCAGGCGATCATTTTCAATGTTAAAGTGACCGGAGAAACTGGAGCCTTCACCCAGGTTTTCAGCCTTAATCTGATGACAGACTGCACAGCTGACCCCATCCAGTGCCAGAGGATCCAGTAGCATTTCCGAGATTGAGTAGTCCTCCTGTCCATCCTGGGCTGCTTGGGAATTGCCAATGGGGGCATGACAGGATGTACACTTATCCTCTATGAGTGTCTGCAAATGGGGATGAGCACTTATCTCAGCTTGAACTTTTGCCTGCCAGAGAGGATCTTTGGCAGCGTTGGCCATCATGGTAGATCGCCAATAGGAGCTTTGAGAGACATCCTTGCCATAACTATCCAGTAAAGCAGCGGGGTTAGGCGAGCCCTGAACATGGCAGGTTGCACAGTTTCCAGATCCGACAAATACACTTGTCTGCCCCAGCGGTAATGACTGAGCCAGGATTCCCACGGAAAAAATCGCCAACCAACAGACCTGGCTCAAGATTTTCATGCATTACCCCTTTTAATATTAAAGTAGCATCCTTTTATGCTTTTGGCATTCCAGTACAAATCAAATGCCCCGATAATTATCGAGGCATTTTGACACAGGGAGGATATTCCACTTGCTGGAATCTCTTTTTGTTGCCTTACTATCTCCTACCACGACCGGGTCTATGTCCAGAACCATTTCCCCGACTTCCATTTGCATCATCACCCATCCGACCTCCACGTTGACTTCCTCGCTCATGTCGGGGACCAAATTGGTGTTGGTCAAAGACCAATTGCTGGTCTGGAGTGAGCAATTCACGGATCTGACTACGATGACCTTCCATAAGTGCCGTCATGGCTGTTTCATTGGCTGAGATGGCTGCTTCCAGTTCAGCGATCCGTGCGGCGGCATCTGAATCCCCATTCCTGGTGAGTTGTCTTAACTCCATCTCAAGGGTTCTGGTGGTTTGCTGAATACCTTGCATGGCTGGTTGCATCGCTTCACGCAATGCTGTGATCTCCTGCATTTGTTCTGTTGTAAGATTCAGGCTTTCGTCCCAGGTCATCTGGCGACCTCCGCCTCGACGCCCCTGCGCAAGGCTAAGCGATATTGTGATCAAAATAAGAAATAGAATTTTTGTTTTCATTTTAATTTCCTTTATTAATTGTTCAAATTGATACTAATACTATAGTTCATGCTCTCATAATCATAGAGCGGATCATTGGAGCTGTTCTGGGTCCAGCCTGAATTAATGCCCAACTCAATTTCTGTCACTAAGTCACTGAAATGTAGTGGCCAGATCTGAGTCCATGAAATCTGAAGGCTCTGACGCTGATCTGCACGATCATAGCCTCCTGCTACCAGAGCATCATTTTCCAGAACATAATTCATAGTCTGAAAATCGAAGAGGTAGACAGGCACACCCAAATAATTTTTATCAATATAACTTTGATTTATCTGGATTGTATTCTTGGCATTCACCCGAAATAACAGCCTCAAACTGGCGGACGGTCCTTCCCACCTGAAGCGGTCAGTAAAAGGGTTCTCAAGTCCGTCTTGCAGACTCAATGAGTCACCAATATTGTTAAGTCGTGATTGGGTTCCAAGCCAGAGGGTCAGTCCCAATTTGGGTCCTAAGGACTGGCTTATACGCAATTCGGATGAAATCAGACGGTTACTCGGAATTTCATCTACAGTTACAATGCTGATATTCCGACCCATTCCCAAGAGTGTGGATTGAGTCCAAAAATCCTGTATTGCCATGGCCGCCTTGAAGTTGAACGAGGTTTTAGTCTTGAATGAATGCGTATAGCTGGAATAGAATTCATGCTCTGTATTTGAGGCTTCTGCAATTTCATCGAATTTTTTAAAGTCCAGATCGTAACCACTGGTAAGCACGCTGGTCGCCTTAAAATAGTGCTTCCATTTGAGATACATTCCAATACCTGTACTATTGTAGTAACTGTACTCAGTATGATAACGATTCAAATATGCAAACAGCCCGGCGAACACTTGATTGTCTTTAATTTTCAGATAGCGGAGCTGTAAACCTAACTCTCCTACGCTTGAAGAATATTCAGCAAAAGGGAATATCTGCGAATGTGAAACATCTAGGTATGCTCGCGATTTGTCTGATATAATTGAACTCCAGGAAAACGAGCTGTTACTGTAAGATGCATTCGTGATCAGACGGCTTCCCAGGGGGTAATCCGAACTGCCGGCAGAATTGTTGAATTCGAAATAGGTATCCTGTGCAAAAAGCACAGATCCAGTTACCAAAATCAGGGTCAGGAATAATCTTCTTATAGCATGGGCGATTAGCATCAGCCTCTCACTTTCTCAGCGCTCTGAACCGACGAAAAATTGGAAACACTAGCGACAACGGATACATCCTTCTTTTGCTCTAAATATACATCCTTCGTGATCTGCGCTAAGAGAAATAATTCCCAGCTTGGATCTGATGCTGCAAAACAGGCTTTAATTTGGGTCGCTAATTTTGCTCTTTTAATTGTTCGGTTCATTCTTTTCATCCTGTAAGGCTGATGAGGGAGGATGAAACTCCTCCCTCATCTTTGCCAATCAATTAGCGTGTTTGGCGAACTTTGAAACCTGGTTTCGGAAGGTCAAGTTCGGGAAGACAAACCCCATCACCAGGACCTACACCAGTGCCATCACCAGGTCCATTTCCGTTTCGACCACCACCGTTACCGTTACCGTTACCGCCACCGCTACCAGTGCCATCACCAGATCCATTGCCATGTCCACCGTTTCCGGCAGAACCAGCACCACTCCCATCATGTGGTGCAACATAGTCTTCATCATAAGCATTCGGAATGCCGTCTCCATCAGCATCTGGAGCCAGATCATTAAATCCGTCCCCATTCTCATCAATGAATTCACCAGGACCATTTCCCCACTGACCATTACCGGCCTGGGCGAAAACGGGATTGGCAATCGAGAATACACTCAGCGCGGTGATCATCATCATGGCTGTCATTAGTTGCTTCTTCATTTCATGTCTCCTTTTCTATTTGTTTGGTCATGTTTTCAAAAAAGCTACTCTCCATAGTCCAATCTCTATGCCAGCATATTGAAGAAGCTCAAATATTGACCTTAATGGTTGTTATAATTAGATTTATAAGAATTATCTATATGACGATCCAAAACAATCCGGTCGACAAATCCGTACTATCTCGACATTATTGTCGAGATAGTACGGGCGAGCAAAATATTTATGCTATTTTCCAGGCTGGGATTAGAATCCCAGCCTGGAAGCAAATGGGTATAAAGCTATTTTAAATTATACTTTTGAAGTTTGTAACGTAATACTCGCTCGCTGATGCCCAGACGGCGAGCACACTCGCTCTGGTTGCCGGAAGCTTCATTTAGCACTTGCTTAATAAGCTCTGCCTCGAGATCACCGACTGATTTTTTGAGTTTGCCAGTCTCCCCCAGATGGGTTTTAGCTGTCTGAAGATTAAGACCGGCAGGTAGAATCTCAGTCCCCTGGCATAAAAGCACAGCCCGTTCAATGAGATTTCCCAGTTCACGCACATTTCCAGGGAAATGGTAAGTTTCAAGTGCTTTAAGCGCTGCTGCAGAAATGCCAAATTCACTGCGACCTTCGCGGATTGAGAATATTTTCAGAAAGTAGTGAGCCAGAGCCATGATATCTGCGCGACGATCACGCAGGGGCGGGATGTGGAGGTTAATCACATTCAAACGGTAATAAAGGTCTTCCCGGAATTCCCCTATTTCGATGGCATGTAGCAAATCCACATTGGTGGCAGCTATAATGCGAACATCAGATTTGAATACTTTGTTATTGCCAATTCTCTGAAACTCACCGCTCTGTAGAAATCTTAAGAGCTTGGTTTGCATCTCAAGTGGTAAATCACCAATTTCATCAAGAAAAAGTGTTCCTTTATGGGCTTCTTCAAAGCGTCCTACACGTTGAGATGTTGCTCCAGTAAATGCACCTTTCTCATGACCAAACAATTCACTTTCTATGAGATGACTGGGCAAGGCGGCACAGTTCACGGCCACCATGGTTTTTTTTGAGTGGGAAGAATGCGCATGGATATATTTGGCAAGTACTTCTTTTCCAACTCCAGTTTCCCCCGTAATCAATACAGTTACCTGGCTGGAGGAAATCCGTTTCGCCTGATCAAGGATCTTAAGCATGACTGGGTCCTCAGTCAGATAGTCATTTGCTCCCCGTATTTCAGCAGGCTCACTGTCGTCTGCTTTCCGCTGGAATGCCAGATACGTTTCTATCCCAGTAATCATCCCTTCCAGCTCATCAAGGTTTACAGGTTTGGTGAGAAAATCCCAAGCTCCAGCCTTCATTGAATTGACAGCAATGTCAACCGTTCCAAAAGCCGTAATTAAGACCAGAATAGCACTGGGATGACGTACCTTCACCTCTTTCAATAAGTCTAGACCCGTCATATATGGCATTTTATAATCTGAAAGTACGATGTCCACGGGATGAGTGTACATGTGGGCCAGTGCGGTCTGCCCTGAATCGGCGGTGACAACCTGATATCCTAACTTTTGAAGAAAACCAGCCAAGGAATCTCGTTGCGATTTTTCATCATCAACTATCAATATTTTTGTCATGGTTTTACCGGTAAAATAATTTCAAATTTGCTTCCGCCATCAGTCTCACTTTTAACTTCGATGCTACCGTGATGATCGGCAATGATTTTATGCGTCAGCGCCAGCCCAACCCCTGTCCCCATATCTTTGGTTGTATAATACAGATCGAATACCCGGTTCAATTGATCACTGGCGATGCCTTTACCGTTGTCTTCCACTGCTATGACAACCCTATCTTTCATGCGTCTGGCGCTGATCTGAACTTCCCCTCCAGGGCTACAAGCTTCCAGAGCGTTTTTCACGAGATTAGAGATCGCTTGCTTCAGATATTCTGAATCCGCCTCAAATTGAATCGAATCAGACTTCACTTTTAGCTGGACATGGTTAGCCAGAGCTTGAGAGTGATATAGTTCCCCAATCTGGCCTAAGAAATCACGCATATTTATTTGGGAATAAGTAATGGGAGTCGGTCTGGTGTACTCTAAAAATTCTTGCAATGACTGATTAATCCGACCAATTTCTGAAACCATGGTACCAGCCAAAGATTGATAGCCCTCCACGTCTTCAGTCGGCTTATATTCACGTTTCAAGCGCTGGGCAACAATGCCGATTGCATTCAATGGATTTCTAATTTCATGGGCAACGCCTGCGGCCAACTCGCCCATTGCAGCTTGTTTTTCTCGCATATGGTTTAACCGCTCCAGTCGATGAATTTCACCTTCAATTCTTATTTTTTCGGTTTTAAGGAAAGCCTCATTTTGACGAGTCAGAAGAAAGATGAGGGTTACAAAAGCCAGAATTGTGAGGAGTGCCGTTCTTATCAGAATCTGATAAATCACCTGACCTTGAAGACTTAAAAGGGTATCGGCTTTGAAGCCTATTCTTACTTCGCCCAAAATTGAATTGAAGAATACGGGTCTCACCACTTCCAGTAACTGATTATCGCCTTTTGTAACTTTGTATAGAATGTCCGCAATGCTTTCACGGACCCAGCTGCTATCAATGATTATGCTATCTTTGGAAACATAGTAGGGTTCGCGATTGTCAATGGCCAGTTGGAGATATTGTAGACCATTTACACCAAGCAACTCTTCAAGCGCAGACTCCATTGCCGTTAAATACTTGAAATCTGCTTCTGCCTCCACGGTAAGATGGCAGGCAAGTGCGCCTCCACCTTTCCTGGCAATGGCCACCAGAAAATCAGATTCTCTATTTATCGCAGATGTTCTTGAAGCAATAGTTACGGGGTCTTGATCGACACCCACAATAATCAAATCAGTTTCCCCAGAGAATATCGGTGCCAGTTGAGTCTCGATCCAGTCACTTTGAATTTGACTTGTGACCTTGTCTCTGGACGATTCCTTTTTCGCAGTGGGCTCCATCTGACCCTGTTTGTTATAAATAGTTACCTGAAGCCTGGTTTCAGCATTCACCATTTCTGCTATTGTACTGGTTTCAATTTGCTCCAGATCATCGATAAGATTTACGATACTTAGCAGATCAATAGCCCGATCGATATAGGTCTGCTTGAGCTCTTCTGTTAGAAAGGCTTGGCCACTCCCGCTCTGGGCGATGACCGCGGCTGTCATAGCAGCTTGACTCTGAACCAACTGCAAGAGATCACGATAACGAGAGCGATATTCCAGAAAGCTGGAGCTTATTAATAATCCTAACAAGACCACGTAAAGGGTGACGTACCAGGGTTTATGGCGAAGCCGGTTTTGAACTGTTTTTAGCAATCAAGTCCCCTCTTTATTACTTATTTCGGACTTAAAAAAATAAATGGCGTTTGAACAAGACCTATACAAATCTTTCGCTCAGGCATGCTGGTCTATGTGATCTGACTTTTGTTTAGTTTTTTCAAAAAAAAAGCCTCAGCGGGGCTGGGGCTTTCAAACTTTAAATCCTGTACAAGCTTTTACTTCTTGGCCACCTTTAAACGATTCACTGATCGCTCCAGCGCCCTTAAGGCACGTTGATGATCTATCAGTTCATCTTTTTTCCTGGCCAGCAGTTCAGTGGCACGATCATAAGCTTCCTGTGCACGTTTCAAATCTATACCGGATTGGGACTCGGCAGACTCAACAAGTAACTGTACACCATCCTGTGTGATCTCCGCAAACCCTTTTGAAGTTGCATAGGTTGTTTCAACAGATCCTTTAACCACCTTTATCTCACCAATTGCCAGCGCCATAATAGCATCGGCATGATGCGCCATGACACCAAAAGATCCATCAACCCCAGTAGCGCGAACATAATCAACCTCACCTTCGTCGTAAACCCTGGTGGGGGTGATGATTTCCAGATGAAATTGGGCTGCCATAAATTTATTGGCTCATTTTCTTTGCTGCTGCGATAACATCATCAATATTGCCTTTGTACAGAAAGGCATTCTCAGGATATTTATCCATATCTCCATTGAGAATTGCTTCAAAACCGACAATAGACTCTTCCAGTGAAACATACTTTCCGGCGGCTCCAGTAAAGGTCTCGGCCACAAAGAAGGGTTGGGAGAAGAATTTTTGCATGCGACGGGCACGGTTAACGGTGTTTTTATCCTCGTCTGATAATTCATCCATTCCAAGAATGGCGATGATATCCTGAAGATCTTTATATTTCTGCAGCACCATTTTTACTTCCTGGGCCACATTGTAGTGCCGATCACCGACAACACGCGGATCAAGAATTCTTGAAGTCGAGGAGAGTGGGTCCACAGCCGGGTAAATTCCCAGCTCAGCTATCCCTCTTTCCAACACTGTGGTGGCATCAAGGTGGGCAAAGGTTGTTGCAGGGGCAGGGTCAGTTAAATCATCAGCAGGCACATAGATGGCCTGTACAGACGTTACAGAGCCCTTTTTAGTTGAGGTAATGCGCTCCTGTAGATCACCCATCTCAGTTGAGAGAGTGGGCTGGTAACCCACGGCAGACGGCATACGACCCAACAGAGCTGAAACTTCGGAACCCGCCTGAGTAAAACGGAAGATGTTGTCCACAAACAACAACACATCCTTACCTTCGACATCGCGGAAATATTCAGCCATTGTGAGACCTGACAATGCCACACGAAGACGAGCGCCAGGTGGTTCATTCATCTGTCCAAAAACCATGGCTGTTTTTTCAATCACGCCAGATTCTGTCATTTCCAGGTACAGGTCATTACCCTCACGGGTACGTTCACCTACGCCAGAGAAAACCGAATAGCCACCATGTTCAGTAGCGATATTTCGGATAAGTTCCTGAATTAGAACCGTTTTCCCAACACCAGCACCACCAAAGAGACCAGTCTTGCCACCCTTGGAGTAGGGTTCAAGTAAATCAATAACTTTAATGCCGGTTTCAAGAATCTCACTCGAGGTAGTCAAGTCTTCCTGTTTGGGAGGATCACGATGAATGGGATGACGCAATCCAGTGGTGGCAGGTTTGCCATCAATCACATTTCCAACCACGTCAAACATGCGGCCAAGGGTTTCTGGACCTACAGGCACGGTGATGGGGGTGCCTACATCCGTTACCTTAGTGCCACGTTGTAAACCATCGGTAGAGTCCATAGCAATCGTACGAACAACATTTTCTCCCAGATGCTGGGCCACTTCTAAAACCAGAAGCCCTTCTTCGCGTTGAATATTCAATGCATTTAAAATTTCAGGGAGTTGACCATCTTCAAACATGACGTCAACTACAGCACCCATGATCTGAACGACTTTGCCTTGCTTTGCCATCGTATAAATTTTCCTCTTATTCCACTAAGGCTTCAGCACCGCTTACAACTTCCAATATCTCTGTTGTAATGGCGGCCTGTCGAGCCTTGTTGTATTGCAGACGGAGCTTGTCAATAAGTTCTCCGGCATTTTCAGTTGCAGCTTCCATGGAGGTCATCCGAGCAGCATGCTCAGAGGCATTAGATTCCAGTAAAAAACGCCACATCTGAACGTTTAAGTGTCGGGGGATCAAAGATTTCACAACCTCATCCCTGCTTGGCTCAAATAAATAGTCTTTAGTGATGACTTCATCATCTTCCTCTAAAACCAGAGGCAAATAGTGGAATTCCACTAATTCTTGTTGAGCAACATTTTTGAATTGGTTATAGAGAACTCGAACATCATCGAATTCACCCGCCAGATATCGATCCGAGATAGCCTGAGCCATTTTTGAAGCATGACTAAACTGTAACTCATTCCAGAAATCTGCATAATGTTCGACGACATTATAACCACGTTTCGAGAAATACTCATATCCCTTGCGGCCAATACAGATCACTTTGGCGTGATCCTTTCCGCTCGCATCGATAATGGAATGAGCGCGGCGCAAGATGTTGGTATTAAAACTGCCGCACAGACCCCGGTCAGAGGTAAGCACCACAAAGGCCTTGTTCTGAAGTGGTCTCATGGAAAGTAACTTGTGTGAACTGCGATTTATTTCAGGGAGTAGATGCTTCAATACGCCATTGATTCTGTTGGCGTAAGGTCTGGCCAGCTCCATGTTGCTTTGAGCACGACGTAATTTAGCCGCCGCAACCAGTTTCATGGCCCGGGTGACCTGCCGGATGCTATCAATAGTCCCGATGCGCTTCCTGATGTCTTTTAAATTCGCCATAGCAATCCCGTATTAGGCAACAAACCCTTTTACAAAATCTGTCACAACTTTTTTCAGACTTGCATCGATCTCGTCTGTAAGTTTTCCCTCGCTTACGATCAGTTTCAGCAGGTCTGCATGGCCTGCGTCCATGTAGTTTAGAAATTCCGATTCAAAACGTCTGATGGAGGCTGGCGGAATCGAATCGAGATGACCCCGGGATGCGGCGTAGAAGATGGCGATCTGCTTTTCTACAATCATGGGAACAAACTGATTTTGTTTCAGAACTTCATAGAGAATTTTTCCACGGGTCAGCTGCTTTTGCGTTTCTGCGTCAAGGTCTGAACCAAACTGGGCAAAGGCTGCCAACTCACGATACTGAGCCAGATCAAGCCGCATACCACCAGCAACTTTTTTCATAGCGCCGATTTGAGCATTACCACCGACACGGGACACTGAGATACCGACATTCAATGCAGGACGTTGCCCACTATTGAAAAGATCCGTTTCCAGGAATATCTGACCGTCTGTAATCGAAATTACATTCGTAGGAATATATGCAGACACATCACCCATCTGAGTTTCAATGATGGGAAGGGCGGTTAACGAACCTCCACCCAAGGACTTATTCAGTTTGGAAGACCGTTCCAGCAGACGACTGTGAAGATAAAAAACATCACCAGGGTATGCTTCGCGCCCTGGGGGTCTTCTAAGCAGCAAAGACATCTGGCGATATGCGACCGCATGTTTTGAAAGGTCATCATAAATGATCAGGGCGTGCTTGCCGTTATCACGAAAATATTCGCCAATGGACGCGCCTGTATAAGGTGCCAAAAATTGAAGGGGGGCAGGATCTGAAGCGTTTGCCGCAACCACAGTTGTGTATCCCATGGCTCCCTGAGCTTCCAACTCAGCGACAACGCGGGCAACGGTTGAAGCTTTTTGACCAATGGCAACATAGATACAATAGACGGGTTCGTCAGGCGTGCTTGGATCGTGAGTATATTTTTGATTCACGATGGTATCAAGAGCGACAGCGGTTTTTCCCGTTTGACGATCACCAATAATTAATTCACGCTGGCCGCGCCCGATTGGAATCATACTATCAATAGCCTTGATACCCGTTTGAAGGGGTTCATTCACAGGACTTCTGGCCAATACACCGAGGGCTTTACGCTCTACGGGGAATACCTGATCCGTCTTGATCTCACCTTTGCCATCCATGGGAGCACCAATGGGGCTCATCACACGTCCTAAAACGGCTTCTCCTACACCAACGGATACAACTTTTCCAGTCCGTTTTGCCTGATCGCCTTCTTTAACCAACCTGGTATTGCCAAAAAGTACCAAACCAACTTCGTCTTCTTCGAGGTTCATCGCCATTCCCACAACACCGTTGGGAAGTTCGATCAACTCTGAGGCCATTACATTTTCCAACCCACTAACACGAGCAATACCATCACCTACCATGATCACTTCGCCGATTTCAGCAACGTCAATAGATAGATCGAGCTTGCCCAGTTCTGCCTGGAGTAATTTTGTGATTTCGTCTGTTCGAATATCTGTCATATTCCTGTCTTCCTTTAGGACTGAATCAATGATTGTCTGATTCGTGCGAGTTTGCTGGAGAGCGAGGCATCCAAAATGGTGTTACCAACTCGTAATGTTAATCCACCTATGATATTCTGATTCACTTCTGCAGTAAAATCAGCTTTCCAGGATGTTACTGATTGGACGGTTTTGCGAATCTGCTCAACTGTCTGGTCTGAAAGTTTGCTTGTGCTTACTGCATGAACCTTAACTTGACCACTGCGTTTGTAAAATGCCACGTCAAGATTTTTAATAATGCCACCCAGCAATTTCATATCCCGCTCATCACCCAGCTGGGCCAGGAAAGATTGATTAATGGGGTGGAGATCTGGAAACACGCTGGCAAGTAGCTCAATTTTTACGGATGCACGAACTTTTTTAGAAGCCAGCAAAGCTTTGAGTGCCGGTTGTCTTTTATAGTTACTGTAAAAGGCAATCATGGAACGAAATACTGGTTCCAGAGCAGATTTGCTCTCGGCAATATGGACCAACAAGTTGGCGTATTTGCGGCTTTTTGCTGAATCGCGCACTAATTTTTTCCGTAATCCTTCAGCGCGTCTTCGATAAGACGAACGTTATCATCTGGGCTGAGGGATTTTTTTATGATCTTCTCAGCAGCAGCCATTGAGATATCCACGATTTGATTTCGAATTTGAGCAACCGCTTTGTCGCGTTCGGCTGATATTGTGACTTCGGCCTGTTTTAAAATCCCGGCAGACTTGTCTTTGGCTTCATTGAGAATCTCAGCCTTCATTCTTTCAGCAGTCTCTTTGCCAGCTGCCACAATTTCTTGAACTTCGTGGCGCGCTTTTGAAATCATTTCCTCGTATTCAAGAGCGACCTTATCAGCTTCTTTGCGCGCAGCGTGGGCTTCCTCAAGAGATTCACGTATGAAATTCTCTCGATTTTCCAGCGCTTTGATCATCGGTTTCCAGGCTTTAGTACCCAGGATGACCAACACCGCAATGAAGGTGATCCAGGTCCATATCATTAAGCCTGTGTCAAACCGTAATAGGTTTTCCATGGTTCCTCCGAAGGAGTGTTTTCAGACTTTCTTATTTCAGAGCGATAAGGAGCGCAACAACCTCACCGATAATCGCAACACCTTCAAGCAGGAAAAGAGGCAAGTTTACTGCACCAGTAATGCTGGCAGCAGCTTCAGGTTGGCGAGCAATACCTGCGGCGGCGGCGCCAGCTAATTTTCCGATTCCAACACCGGCTCCGATTACACACATTCCAGCACCAATAGCGGCACCCAGATAAGCTAATTCCATTTTAACACTCCTTCTTCAGTTTGAGACTATCTGCCACATCAAGATTTCTTACATTTACCTGTCTTGGGTTCCTGAACTGAGTAAATGCATTAAATACTTGCGAGACAGAGGGTTTATATAATGGGTTATTTAAATTCAAAAGTAATTAATGTTCTGGGTGAAGAGTCTGTCCTATAAATACAGATGTAAGCAAGGCAAAAACATAGGCCTGAACGATGCTCACAATGATTTCCAGAAATGTAATTCCAATATTTAAAAGCACCGACGCCACCCCCACATAGGCATTATGCAGTAAAAAGATTGGGGCAAAAATCGCCAACATTGCGATATGTCCAGCTGTCATATTGGCGGCTAAACGCATGGTTAATGCAAAGGGTTTGACAAACATACTCATTAATTCGATGGGGATTAAAATGAGCAGCACAGCCTTGGGCACGTTTCCTGGAATCATATTTTTCCAATGTTTAAAAAAGCCATGTTCAAGCACACCTGCAGCGATGAAAGAGAAAAAGGTGATGATGGCCAATGATGCTGTAAGGGTAACGTTTCCAGTTGCTGTTGTGCCACCGTGGCCGTGATTGATATAATTAAACAGGGGAATCAGACCGAGTAAATTCATAGTGAGGATCAAGAAGAAAAATGACATGACCAGGGGTCCCCACTTAAGGACGTAATCCTTCCCCACATAGGGAATTAAAATATTGGTGCGAACAAAATCAACGCCGAATTCAAAAGCATTCGAAAACCCGCTAGGAATGGGCAAAGCTTCCTTACGATGTCTGCGGGAAGCATATAAAGCCAACGTGACGAGCAAACCAGCGGCAATCCACAGCATGATAACGTGTTTGGTTATGGACATATCTACACCATAAACTTCAAAATGAATCATCACGTCACTATTAGCGACATGTTCAATGATTTTGTCCCCGATGCTTGTGGTAGCTCCTTGGCCGTGTTCAGCCATTAAGGATTTTCCCCTTCCCTGTGTGCGTTACTTGCCATAAAAAGCGGCCAATAATAAGCTTCGACCCCATGCCACGCAAGAAAGTTTATAAGTAAAATTACAATGAATGTCACCCTATCCAAAGTGCCTGAATTTATTAAGATTACCGCCCACACTCCAAGCAGTATCACCTTAAAAAAGAAGCCAATTATATTAATTTTTTGGAGCTGTTGAGCACTGTACTTTTTATTTCCCCCTGCCCAAACTAAAAGAATTGCACTAATCAGAATGGGAAGTATGGCACCGGCAATCAGTGACATGATCAACTCTGTTTTACCTGTGAAAATGAATCCAAAAATCACCAGACCGTTTGAAAGGACGGCAGCCAACCCCATAACCTGCCATGGTTTCATTTATTATCGTCTTTCATATAAATACTTTTGTACAACTCGTACAGTCCTATGACCAGCCCTAGAAGTGCTCCGATGAGAATACCATATTGATGCCAGTTAAATCTTTGATCAAGGTAATACCCCACGGCACCCAGTCCAAGCACGCTGCCAGTCATCGTGGAGGCGGCAGCCATAAATTTACCCTCACCACCAGAGCTCAATACGGATTATACTCCCTCATTCAGGGCATCAAATTCGCCCTCTGATGATTGTTCTGGAACCATTGAGCTTCGACCATGAAAAACAGCTCCATCCTCGATAATTAGCCTGGTTGCAATCACGTCACCTTTGAGGCGTCCAGCCTTGCCAAGTGCTACCTTACCGTTAACCTCAATGTTTCCCCCGACGATGCCACCGATAATTGCATAATCCCCCTTGATGCCCCCCTTTACCACACCAGATTCTGATACAGTAACAAAGCCTGTTGCAACGATACTCCCGTCTACGGTCCCGTTAATATGGGCGGATCCATTGATCTCCATATCGCCAGAAATATGGGTTCCACGCCCTACAATAGTTTCAATACGATGAATACGATTAGCCATTGTCATCTTTCTCTTCTCCCTCAAGGGAGGTTTCTGCTTGTAGCTCAGTAATAAAGGTCACAGGGTCCAGAGGTACACCATTATGCCAGATTTCAAAATGAAGATGGGCACCATCTGAGATTCCGGTGTTTCCCATGATTGCAATCGGCTCAGCACGATCAACCACTTGTCGCTGACTCACTAAATTTTGTTCATTGTGCCCATAGACAGTCAGATAGCCGTTTCCATGGTCAATAATGATGGTATTCCCAAATCGGTATGTCCAATCAGAAAAGATCACATATCCACGACCTGCAGCCTTTACAACGCGATCCTGAATCGAGGAAAGATCTATACCAAGATGATCCTGACTGAAAAGTCCTTCGCGCACACGGAAACCAGCATTGAGAAATCCCTTGATAGGTAAGTAAGTTGGCAAATCATCCAACAACCCCATGGTCTCGAAAGGTGATATCTCCCAATTGTCGTTTGGGACTTTTGAAGTATCGCCGTCTTCTCCAGAATAATCGTAATGATCTCCCAGGGTACTCTCGATAAAATGATTTATTTCTTGAATCCGTTTGGAATTTTTCAGCAAACCAGTCACTTTTTGCCGCTCGCTCAGAAGGTAATCATTCTCTTTTTTAATGGATTTGAACTCTAACGCCTTGGGTAAATAATAGGTGGAAAAGAGGATTATGGTGCTGAGTAAGACTAAAGCCAGCAGTTTGAGAAGATTAACTGTCCTGGCAGTAATAGAAATCGATTTACCGTTCGCTTCGTTATCGGGGAGAATGAGAATTGTATATTTTTTTTGTTTCATGGATTCCTTAATACAGACACGTGGAAATTATTAAGCTGGTTATGACTTTAAGGATTCGAAGAGATCAAGCAAGCGCTCAAGGTCTTCATCCCCAAAATATTCTACCTCTATAACGCCCTTCTTCTTACCGGATTTTATCTGGACTCGCGTACCCAGAACTGTCATGAGCGCTTCTTCGCTGCGCGTGATAAAAACCGTTTTTTGGGTGAGTGGTGGAGCTTTTTTAGGAGGCGCCAGAGATTTTTGTTTAAGGTTTTTAACAAAAATCTCAGTTTCGCGAACACTCATCTGATTGCGTCTGATCTGTTGAAAAGCATTTACCATTTCTTTTTCAGAATCTAAACCCAGTAAAGCCCTGGCATGACCTGCAGAAATCACCAAATTTTTAAGAGCTGTTTTGATTTCAGAGGGCAACTTCAGAAGACGCATTGAATTGGTCACAGCAGCTCGACTTTTGCCAATATTCCCCGCTATTTCTTCATGAGACAGATCATATTTATCAGCCAAGAGGGCATAGGCTTCGGCTTCTTCGAGTGGGTTCAGATTATCACGTTGTAAATTCTCAATCAGTGCCAACTCCATCATATCAACATCTGAATCTACTTTGAGAATGTGAATTGGAATACTCGCCAGTCCCAATTCCTGGCAGGCTCGCAGTCTTCGTTCTCCTGCAATCAACTCGTATTCCCCATTAACTTCCCGCACAGTAACTGGCTGAATCAAGCCCTTTGATTTAATCGAGGCTTTGAGATCGTGAAATGCACTGAGGGCTTTTTCCGAGCTAAAATCCTTACGGGGCTGAAAAGGGTTAGACCGTATTTGATTGGGAGCAACGCTTAAAACCGCAGACGACTGATCATGGGGGGACCCCAAAGAATCCAATATTGCCTCCAAACCTCTACCCAATCTTTTTGGTTTCTCAGGCACTTTCCAGGACCTCTTCTACCAGACTCATATAATTGGCAGCACCTACCGAATTGGCATCATAGAGCATAATAGGTTTGCCATGGCTGGGTGATTCACTGAGACGTACATTTCTATAAATGTAGGTCTTGTAGACACGTTCCTTAAAATAACTTTTTACTTCATCCACGACCTGCTTACTCAAATTTAAACGACTATCATACATGGTCATTAGCACGCCTTCAATAACGAGGGCTTTATTAATGGTCTTCTGGACCCGTCTGACCGTATTGAGGAGCTGCCCCAACCCTTCCAGTGCATAATATTCGCACTGTATCGGTATTAATATTGAGTGAGCGGCAGTGAGTGCATTTAAGGTCAGTAATCCCAGGGATGGTGGACAATCAATAATGATAAAATCATAGTTATCTTCAATTTCCGCCACTGCTTCTTTCAGGATTCGTTCGCGGGCAATTGCAGAAACGAGTTCGACCTCAGCACCAACAAGAGAGGGACTGGAAGGGGCAATATCGAGAAAAGGGAGTTCGTTTTTCTGCACTATTTCTTGAATCGTTGCATGCCCCAATAAAACCTGATAAATACTTTGTCCATCTACTCGGACGGGATGACCTAATCCAGCTGTGGAATTTGCCTGGGGATCCAAATCAATCAGCAAGGTCTTTTTTTCAGTCACAGCCAATCCCGCAGCCAAATTGACTGAAGTTGTGGTCTTTCCCACACCCCCCTTTTGATTAACGATGGCGATTATTTTTGCCATAAAATATTGTTTTTTAAAGACCTTTATTAAATCTATTCAATTTGCGAATATAGTTCGTCATGTTACCAAATACAACTTGTAGCTTTTGGGCCTGTATAGTCTTACGCATTAACCGATTTCTGGTTGAAGCGAACCAATTCCGGCACAGATACGGCTATCAGAATGATCATTGCTCCGAGCATGCTTGATTTCGATAACACCTCTCCCAAAACCAGCCAACCCCAGATACTTGCCAATATTGGTATCAGGAAAGTGGTGTAACTCATTTTCACTACCGTCACGCTATTCAATAGCCAAAAATATAGAGTGAACCCTATGGCAGAACCAACAATAGCCAGGTAAGCTGTGGCTCCAACGGAAAGAGCGTTCAGGTGCATGGTTTGCCAGGGATCGTTAAATATTCCGACAGTAAGAAGTAAGCTTGCTCCTATGAACATGGCTGATGCGTTGGCGGCAACGGGGTCCAAACTGCCACCCTGTTTCTTATACAGAACATTTGGATAGGCAGCTGCCAGCACCGAGAACATAATCATGGTCATCCCTTTGGCGGTTTCCGTATCAAAGGACTCCCCCTGGATATCAAAAATGAAAAAGGTCCCGAGGAGAGCTCCTCCCAGACTAAAAAGATTCCAGGCATTGATCTTTTCATTCTCCAACATACGATGGGCGAATACAGCTATCATCACCGGCAGGGTCGCCCAAAGAATCGACGTGATATTACTGTTTACGAATTGCATACCCCAATAGGTAAGTCCATAGCCAAAAAAGAAATTCCCGAGTCCTAAAGCTAAAATCACTTTTCGGTGCCTCCTTTTTGGAAATATTGCCTTTCCTCGAATCTTCTGGTAAGCTACGAGCAGCAAACCCGCTATAAAAAAACGGGCCGCTGCCATCATAAAAGGTGTATGGCCTACACTGACTTTTATGGCCATCCAGGTACTACTCCAGATCAAGATCAAAGAGAAGTAGGCGATTGGAATTTTGAGCTGATTTATTTTCACGCGGAGAAATTAGCTTAGAACCATGTGCAGACTATTGAATTGTTTAAGCCACAGACATTAATCTCTTTACCCAGATAACAAGAACCAGACTTTTCAAATTTGGGAATAATTGATTAGAAATATGGGATACGCGCAGCATTTATTAAGGCCAGCATGTCCGCTTCCATCCCTAGCGAAAGAATATTTTATCATTCTCCTGTGGATTTTCTAAAACATGAGCATAATTACCCTGTTTTTGTCGTCCGCTTTCCAGACTAGTCCTGCCAAGGGTTTGCTCCTGGCGACTTGTACTAGTTGCTAATATCAACATATTGTAACGTTCATTGTACATACTATACACCTTTTATAAAGATCACTCAAACTGGCACAAGGTTAGCAAACCTATATTTTGGAATATAGAATAAATGACTGCCTCAGATATACAAACCCGCCTTACTGACAAAACCAGACCCGTCTATGCTATCGGAGTGGCCGCCGAGCTGATTGGCGTTTCGGTCCACACTTTACGGCTGTATGAAAATGAAGGTCTTATCATTCCTCGCCGGACAAAAAGTCAACACAGACTTTATTCCCGGGTAGATATCGAGAGGCTGCAATGCATCCGGGTGATGATTGAAGATCGCGGTTTTAACTTGGCTGGGATCAAAGCGATGATGTCAATGGCTCCCTGTTGGGATATCAAAGGCTGCGATGAAGCCGATCGTAAAAATTGCGATGCCTATAATTCCGCATTGGAGCCCTGTTGGGTTGTTAAGGCGGAGGACACAAGCTGTTATGATCAAAACTGTGCTGACTGTCAGGTATATATTGAAGTTACCACCTGCCACAATATGAAATCCTTTATTAAAGAACATTGGAAGACCACATGAGTAATACAATGAATCGTCGAGATTTTATAAAAATCGCCAGCATTGGCGCTGGTGGTGTAGCCTTCGCTACTCCCCTCTTTGATTTCTCAAAAGGAGAAATTCTCGCACCCGATGTAATCCCTGGTATGTACGCAAAGCGAACACCTACCTATTGTGAAATTTGTTTTTGGAAATGTGCCGGTTGGGTGCATACCAATGACAAGGGCAATATCTGGAAAGTCACTGGGCATGAAGACGATCCCCACTCAAATGGACGACTCTGTCCCCGTGGTACAGGCGGTGTTGGCATGTATAACGATGAGGATCGACTGAAGACTCCCCTTATCCGTACAGGCGAGAAAGGAAGCCAGACTTTTAGAGAAGCCTCCTGGGATGAGGCATTTACATACATCGCTGATGGGCTGAAAAAAATTGCTGCAGAACATGGTCCTGAATGCGTGGCATTGTTTTCCCACGGTTCTGGTGGTCATTATTTTGGTGATCTAATAAAAGCATATGGCTCTTCCAATATTGCAGCTCCTTCATATGCTCAGTGTCGTGGTCCCAGGGAAGTTGGTTTTATCGCCACTTATGGTGAAGGTGTTGAGTCGCCTGAACGTGTTGATATTAGGGACACACGCTGTCTGGTGCTGATCGGCTCGCATTTTGGCGAAAACATGCACAATGGACCGGTTCAGGAAATCGCCCAGGCTACAGAAAAGGGGGCGACAATAATCACCGTTGACCCACGTTTTTCAACGGTAGCCAGTAAATCAAAATTCTGGCTCCCCATCAAGCCAGCCACTGACATGGCGTTGCTCCTCGCCTGGATGCATGTGCTCATTTATGAAGATTTATACGATAAAGCATATATTGAAAAATACGCCTTCGGTTTTGAGGAACTCAAAGCGCATGTTGCCCAGATGACCCCTGAATGGGCTTATGGAATTACAACTATCAAACCAGAAGTCATCCGTCAAACGGCCCGCGAAATGGCCAATGCAAGCCCCCGGGTGATTGTCCATCCCGGCCGACACGTTACCTGGTATGGAGATGATTCACAACGCCTGAGAGCCGTCGCTATGCTAAACGCTCTGTTGGGTTCCTGGGGTCGTCGTGGTGGTTATTACTACCCAGAGCAGGTAGACTTTAAAACATACCCCCACCCTGCGTTCCCAACCCCAAAACGAACCTGGAAAGATGCCTATCCTGGAAAATTCAAATTGGCTGGTCTGGCGCTTGCTTCGGGAATCTGCGATGCTACCGTACCAACAACAGAAAGAGATTGCTCTTTCAAAGGCTGGATAGTGAACGGCACAAACCTGATACACACGTTACCAAACCAGGCTAATACAGTCAAAGCTATTCAAGCATTGGAGCTTATGGTTGTGATTGATACCATGCCAATGGAAATCACAGGTTATGCCGATGTAATTTTACCTGAATGTACTTATCTGGAGCGCTACGATGACATTCGTGTCAGCAAGCACCGTGAGCCTACCATAGCTCTACGCATGCCGGCCGCCGAGCCAAAATGGAATACCAAACCCGCCTGGTGGATGGCCAAGGGCATTGCAGATAAAATGGATCTGGGTCACTATTTCCCCTGGAAAAACATCGAGGAAAAACTTGAATGGGAATTGAAACAGGTCGGGACATCACTGGAAGAAATGCAACGGATTGGCGTGAAAAAATATAAACGCCAATTTGATGATCTATATCCCCTGCAAAATCTGGAAGATTTCGAATTCAACACCAATACAGGCAAGATTGAACTTTTTTCAACAGCCATGGATGACGAAGGCTATGACCCGCTCCCAAATTACACCGCCCATGAAGAGCCAGCAGAAGGGTATTACAGACTTATTTATGGGCGAGCACCCATGCACACCTTCAGCCGTACTGCAAACAACCCCAACCTCACAGACCTCATGGATGAAAACAGCGTCTGGGTAAATCCTAAAATTGCTAAGGAATGGGGTCTAAAGAATGATCAATATCTATGGTTGGAAAATCAGGATGGCGTCGTTAGCAAAACGCCGATCAAGGTTCGAATAACAGAGCGGATTAGATTTGACAGTGTTTACATGGTTCACGGCTTTGGTCACACAAATAATAAGCTGAGCAGAGCCTATGGCAAAGGAGCCAGTGATGCGGATTTAATCACGCGTGTCCATGTGGATCCAGTCATGGGTGGAACGGGCATGCGAGGCAATTTTGTCACCTTCCGCTTTAAAGCCGGAGAGGCGGTGTCCGCATGAGATATGCAATGGCTGTGGATACCTTGAAATGTGTAGGTTGTACTGATTGTGTGGTTGCGTGTCAGACTGAAAACGATGTTCCAATTGGGCATTGCCGGGATTGGATCGTGGAAAAGACAACAGGAACATACCCCCAGCTACAGCTTGAAATTCGCTCGGAACGTTGTAATCATTGTGCAAACGCCCCCTGCGTGAGAACCTGTCCCACAGAGGCTAGCCATTATGCAGCCGGCGGAATTGTGCTCGTCGAGGAAAGTGAATGTATCGGTTGTAAAGCATGCATTACATCATGTCCCTACGATGCTCGCTTCATTCACCCTGAGGGCTATGTTGATAAATGTACCTTCTGTGTCCATCGTGTTGCAAAGGGTCAAAAGCCTGCCTGTGTATCTGTTTGTCCCACACATGCAATGATTTTTGGCGACCTGGATGATCCAAATAGTAGCATTTCAAAAGCAATGGCAACTCGGAAATGGAAATCGCTCATTCCTGAGGCCGGCACTGACCCTAAAGTATTCTACTTGATATAGAGGTTATGATGATTGAAGAACTAATTACCAGCGGACGGATGAATCCTGAAATTGACCCAGTGTTGCACGTCTGGGGTTGGGAAATCCCATTTTACCTGTTTCTCGGAGGACTCTCGGCGGGAATTCTGATTTTCTCCGCATATTTCACATTGAGAAATCGACAAGATGAATTACCAATCGCAGTTAAGTGGATGCCTATTGCAGTACCCTTTCTTATTGGCATTGGTCTGATCGCCCTATTACTCGATTTATCTCACGTTCTGTACGCCTGGCAACTTTTTACAAATATTCGCTGGGAATCACCCATGTCCTGGGGCGCTTGGACCCTGATGCTAATCACCCCCCTCTCCATAATCTGGGTCGCAACCTGGATGGAGGATATCTTTCCCAACTGGGATTGGAAATTTGAAGAAGCCAAAACGGCGGTCAACTGGCTAAAATCGCAGCGTCGACTCCTGGCTCAAGTCCTGATTCTACTTTCAATTATTCTGGGAATGTACACAGGCATCCTATTATCAGCATTTAACGCCAGACCTTTTTGGAATACTAGCATCCTGGGACCGCTTTTTCTCACCTCCGGTCTGTCTGCCAGTGCAGCTCTCATCTCGTTCTTCTCTCGAACGGAAGTAGAAAAACGCTTGTTCACCCGCATTGATATCATTTTAATCGGAATCGAGCTGTTTATGATCATCCATCTTTTTATGGGTCATCTGGCTGGAACTCAGGTTCACATTCAGGCTGCTAAAATGTTCCTCGGCGGATCCTATACGGTATCATTCTGGGTTTTCGTTGTGGGTCTAGGATTGATCCTGCCTGTTATTTTAGAGATACTTGAACTCAAGCATAAATTTATACCTGCAATCGTTCCCGTCGTTCTCATCGTAGCGGGAAATCTTATGCTTCGATTTATTGTGGTCAATGCAGGGCAGGCAAGCCGTTGGTTGTATTAGAGAAATAGAAAATAGAAAATAGAAAATAGAAAATAGAAAATAGAAAATAGAAAATAGAAAATAGTTGAATAAGGGGTATTGGAAATGAAAACTAGTTATATGAATCCCTATCTGGCAGGAGTGCTGTTGGGATTGGTGCTCCTCATGGCATTCTTTTTCTCCGGAAGAGGTTTGGGGGCCAGTGGCGCAGTAAAAAGTGTCATGGTGGCTGCTGTTGATATTGTCGCACCTGAACACACTGCAAACTCTCACTTCTATAGCAAATATGTTGGTGAGGGTAAAGAACCCATGGAAGCCTGGTTGGTTTTTGAAATGATGGGTGTCCTGGTCGGTGGCTTTCTGTCCGGTGCCTTCTCAGGTCGCTTAAACTGGAGAATAGAACATTTTCCCGGGATCACCGCCAAACGACGACTGGTCTTTGCCGGCATGGGCGGGATCTTATTTGGATTTGGATCACAACTTGGTCGTGGCTGCACAAGTGGTTCAGCACTCACCGGTATGGCAAGCCTCTCTGTGGCTGGGTTTGTTTCAATGATGGCAATCTTCGGAACTGCTTTTGCCATGGCATTCTTCGTTAGAAAAAACTGGATTTAGGAGACGATCATGGGACCTCTCATACCTCAAGAAATTATTGGCGCTGATTGGAATTTGTTCATCGCCTTCGTAATCGGAATTGGATTTGGTTTTGTACTTGAACAAGCTGGATTCTCATCAAGCCGTAAATTGGCCGGCATGTTTTACGGTTATGATACCGTAGTCCTGAAAGTGTTTTTTACTGGAGCAATCACTGCCATGCTGGGGCTGCTATTCTTTAGCCTGTTCGGCTGGATTGATCTCAATTTGATTTATGTGAATCCAACCTTTCTGGGTAGCGCTATCGTAGGTGGCATCATAATGGGTGCAGGATTTATTGTTGGCGGATTTTGTCCTGGGACCAGTTTCAGCGCAGCAGCAATTGGCAAAATCGATGGCATGGTTTTCATCGGTGGGCTCTTTATCGGCGTATTCTTTTTTGCTGAAGGCTATCCTTTGATCGAAGATTTTTACATGTCGGGCTCCATGGGACCCTTAAAGGTTTCGGAAGTCCTGGGAATTTCAGGGGGTGTTGTGACGCTTCTAATCATCATCGCAGCCCTTATTATGTTCAAGCTGGGTGAACTGGCTGAAAAAAGATGGCCAAGAGCGGAGTATTAATCATGAACTTGAGAAACATAATATTTATTGGTTTAGTTTTACTCGGCGTGGTAATCGCCATGGTGCCTGAAAACACAACAAAACCTTATAAACTGACTGCTGAGCAAATGCTCATTGAGGTTCAGGGTGCTGCCGAGATGGTCATAGCAGATGATGTTGCTCATTGGCTGATATCAAAAGATCCCAGTCTTCAACTCATAGATGTTCGCACGCCTGATGAATATCAAAAATTCCACCTTGAAGGATCATTGAATATTCCATTATCCACGATTTTAAGCAGTGAAAATCGAGATTATGTAGATCAGGGAATAAAAATGAATGTCCTCTATTCCAATGGAACCATTGGGTCTCACCAGGCCTGGATGATATTGCGACAACTTGGTTTTGAAAACAATTATGTACTTCAAGGCGGACTGAACTACTGGTTCGATACGATCATGAATCCTCAGGCTCCATCAGTTACATCTGCTGATGAGGAATTCGCAAAATATGACTTCCGCAAGGCAGCAAGTGGCGTTTTTGGTGGTGGAAACGCTGAAACGTTAACCGCGCCTACAGCTAATGAAGCTGAGAAGCCACGCGTTATTCGCAAAACAAAGAAAAAAGCACCCGCAGGGGGCTGTTAAATTTTTAGACGGGGTGGTAAACCGTAGTTTACCAGATACGACCATAAGGGCTGCTTAGTTGCGGCCCTTTTTTTTACCAGGAATCACAATAGGATAACCCCTCAAGTACAGATTGATTTTTGGCTCTGATTCAACTATCTAGTTCAACATGCTCAGCCATGCTGACATTTACAATTTGAGGATTTCAAAAAATTGCGATCAGCTTCCTATAGACTCATGGCTCTCTTGCTATTCCTGCTATGTTACCAGCCCCTGTTTGGTCAGGCTCAGGCAGAGTTGAACAGGGATAATTTTTTTTCTGAAACTGACAACTGCTGCATTTTCAAACACAAATCGAAGTAACGGTTTTCAGCTCATGGATCACCCAGCCATAGCACAAATTCTTTCCGGGGTGGGTGCAAATGACATCCAGGTGGCTTTTCCCTCAATTGTCAAACAGCAGATTGACCCCTAGGATTGGATCGAATCCTTGTGGTTAACCTTCCTGCAAATGAAAATATTCTGAGTCTCATCCAGGAATTGAATAATCAAGCTGAAGCTGAATACGCAGAGCCCATGTATATACGCGTACTATATGATGCCCAATTCACACCCAACGATGCGTATTTGGTCAATCCTGGCATCACCCAGTAATCAATACGCCAGCGGCTTGGGATATTCAAATGGGGAGTGACACCGTGGTCATCGCAATCATTGATACTGGCGTTGATACAGATCATCCTGATTTGGTTGACAATCTTTGGAACAATTCTGGAGAGATTCCCGGCAATTTTATTGATGATGACTCAAATGGAAAAATTGATGACATTTTTGGTTGGGATTTCACCCAGAATGATGCTGATGTTAATCACGAATGGAACTGGCATCCAAATCATGCCGAAGATCATGGAACTCACAGTGCTGGTATCGCTTCAAGGGTGTCCAATAATCTCATCGGAATCGCAGGTGCCTCTCAACACTCAAAAATCATGACCTGCAAAATATTCCCTTCTCTCCCTGATGCTGTAGCAGCAAATGCTATTACTTATGCCGCAGACAATGGGGCTCATATCATCATCAATAGTTGGGAAGCGGTTCCAGGTCCAATACAATTCAGAGTGCTATACTGTATGCGCGCAATGTCCAGAGCGCTGTTGTTCTTTTTGCAGCCGGAAATGATAGATCGTCCTCACAGCACTATCCCGGAGCAAATGATGGTGTTATTTGCGTGGGTGCCTCAAATAGTTCAGATGGTCGAGCCAGTTTTTCTAATTATGGACCCTGTGTTGACATGTGTGTCCCTGGAACTGGAATCTGGAGTTGTGTTGATCCCCAGAATCCAGCCCACAATAATCAATATGAGGTCTGGGATGGAACTTCCATGGCAACGCCTTTAGCCGCAGGAATAGCTGCTTTAATAAAATCCCAATTCCCAACCATGGGAGTGGATGCCCTTGAAGCCAGGCTTCTGAATGGCGATGATGTTGGCAATTTGCAAATGGGTCTACGAGTGAATGCACTTAAAGCGCTAACTGCATTCAATATCGGCCATACAGCTCATCCAAATGTCATAGAATCAACAGATCCCATATCTATCGTTGCAGAATCATTTGCTGATGTGGGCAGTGGCCTTTTAGTAAAGCCTCCATTATTAAATTTCAGGTGCTCCTTACTCCAGTTTGGAAATGCTGGTGAACCTGCCAGGTTTCTGGACTGCTGAAATCCCCAGCCAGCCCCAGGGAACGATTGTTGAATATTATATCCAGGCCGAAGATGACGCTGGGAATAATGCATACAATCCCTCGAGTGCACCGGCTGTCCCCCATTTTTTCCTGATGGGCTCTCAGGCATCCTTCACGTCTCTGATTTAGGATGATGTAGAAACACAAGGGGGCTGGGAAATCGGGGTTCCTGGTGATAATGCCACTGCTGGTTTGTGGGTTCGAGATATTCCAATTGGAACCTGGGAAGGTCTGGATCCCGTACAACCTGAAGCGGATCATTCTCCAGAAGCTAGCAGCTGTTTTGTTATTGGAAATACCGAATTCACTGGTGAAAACTCAGGTGCTGGAGATGTGGATGGAGGTCGAACAACTCTCTTAAATCCCACATTTACCATCCCGCCGGGTGTCTCCCCGGTTATCAGTTACTGGCGTTGGTATAGCAATGATTTAGGTTTCGATCCTGGAACAGATACATGGCTAGTGGAGGTTCAAGATCAAGGTGGTATATGAAGAACTCTTGAACAGACCTCTGAAGCCCAAAACTCCTGGAGTGAACGACAGTTTTTGGTCAAGCATTATTTTGAGAATCCCAGTTTTGTCCTACTCAGATTTATTGCTGAGGATGCCGGGGATGGATCATTGGTGAAGGCGGCAGTTGACGATATTCACATATTTTATCCTGGCGTAGCTATTTTCACACCAGGGGAGGTTAATTTCGACGCTTCTATTAATATTCAGGATCTGGTTGTGATCGTCGCCCACATTCTTGGAAATGCCACCCTGCTGGGTGATGCTGCGTTGGCAGCAGATTACAATCTGGATACGCTGGTAAATATTCAGGACATCGTTACCCTGGTACCCGCTATTATAGGTGACTAAAGAGAGTCCCATGAATTGTACTCCATTACCATAATTCACTTATTGGTACAGCGTAAAAACGATCTCCAAACGGCAACACTTTGTCACCATCATAGAGGACCACTCCGCAGCTAAATTTATCATGATTGTCTCGTAATCGACCTAAACCAGTAAAATCACCCTTAGCTACTGTGGATGAGGCTTTTACTTCAACACCACAAATCGCCTGACCGTTTTTTTCAATCACAATGTCAACCTCTACTTTGTCCTTATCCCGATAGTGGGAAAAGCGAAATGAGGCATCTGACCAGCTTGATTGACGCCTCAATTCTTGATAAACAAAAGTCTCCAGCAAATGCCCATATAAAGATCGATCCAATTTTAAGCTGGTCTTATCCACAGACAATAAGGCCCCGGCCAATCCAGTATCGGTTAAATGTATCTTGGGCGTTTTCACCAGTCTTTTTAGTCGGTTGTTGTGCCAAGGCGGTAGCACTTCCACCAGAAATATATGTTCCAACAAAGTTAAATACTCTTTAATGGTCGGGCGACTGAGTTCAAAAAAACTGGCAAGTTTACTTATATTCAGGAGTTGAGCTGTTTGACCAGCCACAGCCTGTAGCAATTCAGGGATAATCTGCAGGGAGTGGATATTCGATAGCTCCTTTATATCTCTGAGCATCAGTGCATCAATGTATTGTTGCTGCCACACACGCCGACGCTTAAAGGACGATCTTGTGAATACGGGTGGAAAGCCTCCAGCAAGCAGACGCTCGATTAATTCATCACCTAAGCGTTTGCCCGGACCCAATGAAAATTTTGTCAAAAAAAGCTGATCCAGGAAATTTTTTTCCAGATCAGTATTTTCAAGCTCTATTTGTGTAAGGGGCGCTAAACGTATGACCTCCATACGACCAGCCAGTGAATCTGCCAGTTTTGGCAGGAGTAAAATATTTGCTGATCCAGTCAGTATAATGCTACCTGCCTGACGATCTGCATCAACCAGGGCTTTGATGGATGTAAAGAGTTCTGGAGCGCGTTGTATTTCATCAAGGACAAACATTGGGGGTAGGTCTGCACAAAACCCAACTGGATCTTCCCGGGCCGCGCGAAGTAGGTTGTCATCGTCAAAACTGAAGTATTGGTGGCCATATTTAGCAGCAGCCAGTTGTGCCAATGTTGATTTACCGCACTGTCTTGGTCCATGTATAATGAGTACCGGCGTATCCAACAGAGCAGCTTCTACTTCTGGCAACATATAGCGGGGATATAGGTGGGCTACTTTCATAATGACAAGATATTATAACTGCGTCTAATTGCAAGAATATATGCGTCCAATTGAAAGAATATTCCCGTCTAATTGAAGCATTGAATGGGCGTATCGAACAGTTGTTTTACTTCTGCAAAGCATTTTCTTCGATTATTGGGGAGTGGCCAACAAGGGAGTCGTATCGGTCTCGTAGAGCTAAAACAAGAATTCGATGCGATCACTCAATCCAAAGCATGAATCATCTTTTATTCACGACAGGATAGTTTTTGATTGAATGAATTTCTGATTGCGGTTTTGTGATGGATGAAACCGAATCCTAATCAGCGAGGATTCATGGGAGGAATGATCTTGATCAATCTGGTGAATAACGGTGTTGTCTGGACTTCCTGCTCTCCCCAAAACACTTTCTCATTTTTTAAAGTTATCAGATTAAAGTAAGCCAGGAATCTTTCGAAAGTTCGCACTGAATAAATGAAAGCAGTATGGTCATCTGAGCTTCTCATTTCATAGCTATTCTGGCGTTCAAGAAAGGTAGGGAAAGCAGTAAAATATTTTTCAGCATAGAAGGCTTCCTGTCGTATTTCGTGGCCATAGTTATTCAGGAGAATAAGTGAAAAGCCAAAACCCAATTGACCAATGTACTCATCATTAAATACATCGAAATAGGCCCAACTGAACTTTTTACAAGCGGTTTCGAACAGGTGTGGGAACAGGCTATGATCATCCTTTTGTAAAATTGACTCTCCCTGCTTGGTCAGGCTGAGTTTATTGTTCCGCTTCTTAATGATCCCGCCCATTTCCAGAAGAATTCGAACCAATTGAACTGTCAGAGAATCATTTTCTGTGGTCAGCTTGGTGATACCGCTTTCAAGTGGATACTCTGGAATGAAGCCTTGCCCATACACGTCTTTTACCACCCGGGGAGGCAGATAACCCCTGGCCGTGAGCTTCATTTCGCCCTCTGATCTGATGCAGGTTGCCAGATATTTATAAAGACTGAGGAGTGGAATCTGCTGATAATCTGCTTCAGGGAGAGGATTTAATTGAACTGGACAGTTGTCTCCAAACAGATCATCGATGATCAAACCCATTTCGAAAGCTGAATAGCCCTCAAAATCCGGGATACCCATAAGATTGAGCTCTTGAAATAACGGCTCAATCTGATCTCTCATGTTTTTCATGTTTTATTACTCTCAGTCTCTGCCTTACGACTATTCGCTTTACCTAATTCAGGAAGCGGGATTGGGCTTTTTGTGTTTGGCCACTTTCAAGAGCGGTGCCGTGTATTCCTGATAAAGCTGGAACAGAAATTCAATCCGGGCAGCCTCAGTGGCAAAAGCCTGGGAACGATAACACAAATCCACCGCCTTATCCAATTCCTGATGCGCTTTGACCAGTTTGGGGGGCATGGTCAAGGGATCATAGAGATCGGCGAGACTTGAGTCGGGGAATTCTACCCGCACATCCAGCACCTTTTGGGCTTTTTCCTCAACCCTGGTTTTATTTTTCTGACTCGGATCTTTGGGCCAGGGGTAATTGTTGTACACTAATGTGTTTGAATACCTAAAATCACTCTTTAGTCTCCCACATGTATACCTAACCCAAGTCATGTGCATTATTGAATGAACTACCGCAAATACATAAAGTTCAACATCTGGTAACGTAATGGCGCTGTCGCTTACAATTACTTTTTTACTGAGGTAACCTAAGGGAATATATTTTCTTCTCTCCGAAGAAACTCTGGGGATAATGACATAATTATTTTCTGGCTGTCTCTCCTCAATAAAAAGTGTTGGATATCGAGCCCATTTCTGCGTTGCGGATTTGCTGCTCTCTGACCTCATGTTCTTTACCAAATTAACTCTTCCCATTACGTGCGGCATTGTTTTCAGTTCTTTCGGTGAGATATTTTTTAACCACAGACACCATCGAGGGATATTATTTATAAACTCTCGACTACCCATATAGGGTTTGATGAATTTATTTGCTTGTGGTTCTAACTTCAAAAACTCTGTTCGCTCATCGTCCTCAAAAAGCAAATGTCCACCGTCAGTAGGTGAGCTTCCTTTTGTCATGATTGGTACATTGCATATTGGAGAATTCCTTTTTGTTATGAATGTATCGCCGCCATTCACAAGATATGGATTAATGTTTCGCGCAACTCTTTCATGGGGTTCACTGGCAATATCTTCATACTCAAAAATTATCTTCTCTTTAATGTCTATCGCTCCAAAACCAATAATCACTACATGGACCCCTGCATTTCCTTTCGCTTCATTTTTCCATTTAAACGTTCGATGAGCAAAATGGATTTTTATTCCATATTTATTGAATAATTCATTCCAAAGTATGCCTACTTGTTCCCCTTGGGCGATTGAATTCGTGGAAACAAATGCCACCTTGACTGTTGTGTCGCGGATATACTGAGCAGCTAATATGTACCATCCTGCTACATAGTCCATGACACCCGCCCCATTCACACCAACAAATATAGCTTTCATGTCCTCTTTTTGATTTTTGGATTGAAATGAATATCCGCAGAAGGGCGGATTCCCAAGGATATAACTCAATTCTGTTTTGGGGACAATCGCTTCCCAATCCAGCTTTAAGGCATTGCCATTCACAATGATAGCCGCTTTTTGCAAGGGCAGGCGGGCGTAATACAGACCAAAGGCTTCTGAGATGAGCAGATTCATCTGATGATCCATGAGCCACATGGCCACTTCAGCAATCCGGGCCGGGAATTCATCAATCTCGATTCCGTAGAATTGATCCACATCAATATTCATGATATGATCAATACCAATCACCTGTTGCTTGCCGTAAAGTACTTTTAAAACTTCCAGCTCCAGCAGGCGCAATTCTCGATAAGAGATAATCAGAAAGTTGCCACAACCACAAGCCGGATCCAGGAATTTCAGCTGACCCAGTTTTTTGAGAAACTCATTCAGCCTGTTCATATTCCCTTTAACTTTCTGAAACTCTTCATGTAGCTCATCCAGGAAAAGGGGTTTGATCAATTTCATGATATTTTTCTCAGAAGTGTAATGGGCACCCAGATTCCGGCGTTCCTCTGGCTTCATCACACTCTGAAACATGCTGCCAAAAATGGCCGGGGAGATTTTGCCCCAATCCAGGGCACTGCAAGCCAGCAGGATATCCCGCATTCCGGAATCAAAAGCCGCAATGGGTAAGGCCTCTTCAAACAGTTTTCCATTCACATAGGGAAAAGCAGCCAGATCAGCATCAAGATTATGTTGTCGTTTGGTCGCTGTTGTGTTTAATACCTGGAAAAATTGAGCCAGTAAGGCTCCCAAATTGCTGCCATCCTCATGGGTCTTAAGCTCAATAAACTCTTTGAAGGTATCCTTTTCAAAGATTCCCGTATCATCGGCAAACAGGCAAAAAAGAAGTCTCACCAGGAACACTTCCAGAGCATGCCCCTCATAGCCACTTTCTTTCAACTGATCATGGAGTTTGCCCATCAATTCAGCCGCTTTGATATTGACTGGATCTTCATCCTTGAAGGATCTTTTCTGATAACCAGCCATGAAACCAAATAATTTTACGTGCTTGTGAAAATCACTGATCTTGAATTCATGCTGTTCTTTTTCATCGAGGTCATAGAGTCTGAAGCGTTCAAAATCAGAAACCAGAACATATTTGGGGAGTTCATGCTCTTGGATGCCAGAAAAATAGTCTGTGGCCTGCTCAAAAGCTGCATCCAGGCTTTTGCCTTTGGATTTATGTTCCACCAGCAGGGTGCCCTTCCAGAAGAGATCAATAAATCCCTGCTGGTGGTTGAGTTTTTTAACGGGTTCTTCAAAGCTGGCCAGCCGTCTTCTCGTAATTCCGAAAACATGAAAAAACTCATTCCAGAAGGTATCTTTTTCTGCGCGTTCCCGGCTCTCCCCTGCCCACTCTTTGGAAAACTTTAGGGCACGATCTTTTATTTCATTCCAGCTTAAGGCCATCTGAACTCCTGTTAACCCATTCCATCCAAAATTGGCATTCACCCAGCATGTATTGGTGAGCTTGCCCGGTTTTTCACTTTTCAATCCAGTGCCTGAAATATAGTCTGAAAATGACCAGCTATTCTCCATTTCGTAATCAGGCTTTTATTTTGTTCTCTGTGATCTCGGCTAGCCCGAATGTTTTAACAGCGAGTTCAGATTAAGTTGTTGAACTCTCGGTTACAGGCATTATAATTGCCTTCTCTATCCAACTGTGGAGCTAAAATGCACGAAATGTCCATCGCTATGAGTATTGTTGATATTGCCTGTAAGGAAGCCCAAAAAGATGGGGCTGCTTCAATTTCGTCCATTGAATTGGATGTTGGGAAATTGGCTGGCATCATGGTGGATTCCCTGAAATTTTGTTTTGACTCCGTATGTAAGGGCACGCTTGCAGAAAACTCTAAGTTGGTCGTAAATGAACTTCCAGGTTTTGCGAAATGCCTGGACTGTAGCACTCAATTTGAGGTCGACTCATTCATGGCACTCTGTCCCCACTGTGAAAGTTATGCTATCGAAGTATACCAGGGCCGGGAGCTCCGTTTAAAAGCAATTAGTGTAAATGAATAGAATTGGAGAAAACTGCAAACTGATCTCGCCGAGACCGCGAGGACGCAGAGGTTGATCAAGAATGACGATAATTGGCTTGAAACCCGTTTTTGCTTTGCGACTCTGCGACCTTTGCGAGAGCCTATAAATCGATTGAATCAGAGCAAAAGGAATTAGACATGTGCGATACCTGTGGATGTGGAGCTGGAAGTACAACCTATAGAAAGTATGGTGAAGCGGAGCACCAGCATGGTGATGGTCCTATTCATAGTCATACACATGACCATGAACATCACGACCATCTGCACACCCATTCCCACGACCACTCCTCCGAACGAGTCTTGAGCGTTGAACAGGATATTCTTGGTGAAAATAGTCTGCTCGCCCAACGCAATCGTGGCTATTTCGAAGCAAAAAATGTATTCTCAATTAATCTGGTCAGCTCACCGGGATCTGGCAAGACCAGCCTTTTAGAAAAGACGCTGACGGAGATTAGCAGCTCTATATCCTGCGCTGTAATTGAAGGCGACCAGCAGACCATGAACGATGCAAATCGGGTTGCAGCCACTGGCGTCCCTGTGCTTCAGATCAACACTGGAAATGGCTGTCATCTGGACGCCCAAATGGTCCACACAGCCTATAAAACCCTGGAGCTAAAAGAGGATTCGATTCTCTTTATTGAAAACGTGGGAAATTTGGTTTGCCCGGCTCTCTTTGATCTCGGTGAGGACAAAAAAGTGGTGGTTATCAGTGTCACAGAAGGCGAGGACAAACCCGCCAAATACCCCACCATGTTTGATGCCGCAAACATCTGTATCATTAACAAAATTGATTTGCTTCCCTATGTTCAATTTGATGTTGAAAAGTGCAAAGAATACGCACTTCAGGTCAACCATCAGCTCCAGTTTTTTGAATTGTCGGCAACAACAGGTGAGGGGATGGAAGCCTGGTATCAATGGCTGCGGGACAACAGCAAAAAATAATTCTGAAACCACGAATTACGCAAATCACGCGAATGGTTTTCAATGGAAGCGGCTATGCAGTAGCTCTTGCATCTGCTTTAAACAATAAGCTCAAAACAAATGACGGTATATAGACGCCGGCTCACCATCAACGGGATTGTTCAAGGAGTCGGTTTTAGACCTTTTATCTTCAAACTGGCCAAAGAAATCGGCTTATCCGGCTCTATCTTTAATGCTTCAGATGGTGTAATCATTGAGCTCCAGGGCACGGAAAAACAACACCACTCTTTTGATAGCCAGCTTAAACACGAATCTCCACCCTTGTCTCTTATCACAGCTGTTGAATCGGAGCAGATCCCAGAATGTTCAGACAGTGATTTTATAATTATAGCTTCACAATCTAATAAAAGCGTATCCACTCTAATTTCACCAGATGTAGCTCTATGTGAAGACTGCCGGCTTGAGTTGTTTGATTCTCAAAACCGCAGACATCTGTATCCATTTATTAATTGTACCAATTGTGGACCTCGATACACCATTATCGAAAACATCCCTTATGACAGACCATTTACTTCCATGAAACACTTCCCGCTCTGCCCTGCCTGTCAGGCAGAGTACGATGATCCGCTAGACCGCCGATTTCATGCACAACCGAATGCCTGTCCTGTCTGTGGTCCCTCCGTTTGGCTGGTAGACAAAAAGGGATCGAAACTCCCTTTTGATAATCCCGTACTGGCAACGATCAAATTGCTCACCGAGGGAAACATCATAGCAATAAAAGGGTTAGGTGGTTTTCATCTGGCAGTGAATCCGCTTGATCCAGATGCTGTAAAGAAGCTGAGAGAAGTGAAGGGACGGGATGAAAAGCCATTTGCCCTAATGGTTCGAGATCTGCAAATTGCCAGATCACTGATTCAGCTCTCAGAAAAAGAAACCGTTGCTCTGACGTCCATTCAAGCACCAATCGTCCTTGCCTCAGCGCTTAGTGACGCCCATATCGCTGAGAATGTTGCACCAGGGAATGATCGTCTGGGTATCATGCTGCCTTATACTCCCCTTCATCATCTTTTACTCTCAGGTAATTTATCAACCTTGGTCATGACCAGCGCCAATTACAGCGAAGAGCCCATTTGCATCGAAAACGATGAAGCCCTAAAGCGCCTGGCAGAGATGGCCGATTATTATCTGTTACACAATCGGGATATCTATCTGCGCAGCGATGATTCAGTGGTCATGGAAATAGCGGGTGATCTTCGTCCCATTCGCCGTAGTCGCGGCTATGCACCACGACCTATTTTACTCCAGAATAAGGGTCCTTCAGTTTTGGCTGTTGGCGGAGAGCTGAAAAATGTGATCGGCCTGTCAAAAGATGATAAAATCTTCCTTAGTCAGCATATTGGCGATTTGGAAAACCTTGAGGCTTTCGAATTCTTCCAGATGACCATCCAGCATCTTCAAAGAATCTTTGAAATTGAGCCAGAGCTTATCGTCCACGATCTTCATCCCGACTATCTTTCAAGCAAATGGGCCAAGGATCAAAATATCCCGCTATTAGGTGTACAGCACCACCATGCTCATCTGGTTGCCTGCATGGCCGAACACAATCTGGATGAGCCTGTCATTGGCATCATCATGGACGGCACTGGCTATGGCAGCGATGGAACCATTTGGGGTGGTGAATTTCTGGTTGGTGAGGCCACAGGTTTTACGAGAAGGGCACATTTTGAGCCCATGCCACTCCCTGGTGGTGGCGCGGCCATCAAAGCACCCTGGCGAACAGGTCTCAGTTATCTATATGGGGTGTTTGGTGACAAGTTACCTGAAATCCCTGCACTCCGGGATCACGATATTCAGCCTATCATTCAATTGTTAGATGCAAAGCTTAATTCACCGATGACCAGCAGTTGTGGAAGGCTTTTTGATGCTGTGGCGGCATTGTCAGGAGGCAGGCAGGAGATTCGATATGAGGCCCAGGCAGCCATTGAATTCATGCAGGCTGCTCAAAATAAACTGGGAGGAGATTTCAGCTTATTCAATTCAGTTATTATCAATAACACCCACGTTATTTCGATGGAATCAATAATTGAAAATTTAGTATCCCGCATACTAGCCAAGAAAACACAGGGTCAATTGAGCCAATGGTTTCACTTCAGCCTGGTCAAATCATTTTCTCACATTGCAGGACTACTGCGGGAGGAAACTGGACTAGCTAAAATTGTACTTAGTGGCGGTGTTTTTCAAAATCGCTTACTGCTAGAATCTCTGATCCAGAATCTTGAGAAAGACAGATTCAAGGTATTTACTCATGTTCAGGTTCCCACTAATGATGGCGGAATTGCATTGGGACAGATTGGCATTGGACGGAAGTTTTTGAGTTCCTGAGTTCCTGAGTTACTGAGTTTTTGAGTTTTTGAGTTTTTGGGTTTTTGGGTTTTTGGGTTTTTGGGTTTTTGGGTTTTTGGTTAAAATGTATGCGAACCCCAACCTACAAGAGAAATTATGACAACTTTCAAGAAATTTGAAGATTTGGAAGTTTGGCAAAAGTCCAGATCTATAACAAAAAAGATTTATCAACTGACCAATGAAGGCAAGTTTTCAAAAGACTTCTCACTCAGAGATCAGACAAGACGATGTGCAGTTTCAACAATGGCAAATATTGCAGAGGGATTTGGCAGGAAATCATCAAAGGAATTCGCACTATTCTTAAACTATACTCACGGGTCATCAGCCGAACTTCAATCCCATCTATATATTGCATTTGATTTGGGCTATATTGACCGTATAACTTTTGATCATCTGTACGATGAATGTGAACGAATCTCAAAAATGTCACTTCGACTTCAGAATTATTTAAGGAAAGCCTAGTTTGCATAAAACGATTTTCATCTTAAACCCATGGAACCCATCAAACCCATGGAACCCATCAAACCCATGGAACCCATCAAACCCACGGAACCCATCAAACCCATGGAACCCATCAAACCCATCAAACCCATTAAACCCATTAAACCCATTAAACCCATCAAACCCATTAAACCCATTAAACCCATTAAACCCATCAAACCCATTAAACCCATTAAACTCAGGAACCATAACATGTGCTTAGCAATTCCCGGAAAGCTGCTAGAAGTATTTGAAGATAACGGCCTTAAGATGGGCAATATTGATTTTGCAGGATCCATCAGTAAAGCCTGTCTTGAGTATGTACCCGAAATTGAGATTGGCCAATATACCATTGTTCACGCTGGGTTTGCTCTCTCCGTGCTCAATGAAGAAGAGGCCAAGAATTCATTTGACGCATGGGATGAATTGATCGACAGGGCGAATGTAGAGGGACTCAATCTTGAGAAACTGGAGCGACCGGATTGAAATATCTCGACGAGTTTCGCGACCCTGTCATTGCCAGGAAGATTCTGGATGAAATTCACGCCATCACAACCCAGCCCTGGGTAATTATGGAAATATGTGGTGGCCAGACGCATTCCATAATTCGCAATGGAATTGATCAGGTATTACCCAAGCAGATCGAATTGGTCCACGGACCTGGATGCCCTGTGTGCGTGACTCCCCTGGAAATCATTGATCGAGCCATAGCCATAGCAAGCCGGCCTGAGGTCATTTTCACCAGCTTTGGCGACATGCTCCGGGTTCTTGGGAGTCATAAAGATTTATTCATGGTTAGATCGGAGGGTGGAGATGTCCGGACCGTTTTCTCCCCTTTGGAGAGTTTGAAGATAGCCCGTGAAAACCCTGATAAGGAAGTGGTCTTTTTTGCGGTTGGATTCGAAACAACTGCACCAGGCAATGCCATGGCAGTTTCTCAGGCAGCCAGAGAAGGACTTACCAATTTTAGCGAACTGGTGAGCCATGTACTGGTGCCACCGGCAATGGAAGCCTTATTGTCTTCATCAGCAAACCGTGTTCAAGGTTACCTCGCTGCAGGTCATGTATGTACAGTCATGGGTTGGGATGAATACAACCCGATTGCCAAAAAATATCAAGTTCCCATTGTCATCACAGGTTTTGAACCCATGGATGTTCTCGATGGGATACTTCACACGGTTAAACAACTTGAAGCCGGTACCTGCGAAGTTGTAAATCGATATGCCCGAATTGTAGAACAGGGCGGTAACCAGCCTGCACAAACCATGATCAAGGATGTCTTTGAAATTGCCAACCGAAAATGGCGGGGGATCGGGGAGATTCCACTGAGTGGTTTCAAAATCCGGGAAAAATACGCCGCGTATGATGCTGAATTGAAGTTTTCAGTCGGCGATATCCAAACTGAAGAGCCAGAAGCCTGCATCAGCGGGGTCATTCTGCAAGGTCTTAAAAAGCCCCACGACTGCCCTGCATTTGGGAAAGAATGCACACCCCAAAACCCACTGGGAGCCACCATGGTCTCGAGCGAGGGTGCCTGCGCTGCTTATTTTAAATACCAACGCGTGCTGAACGACTAATTGATCATCAGACAGTAAATATAAGCGAAATTAAGTATGGATTTTCCTGAAGCCCTATCCTGTCCTGTCCCAATATTAACCCATGATACTGTTCAACTTGCCCACGGTGCCGGTGGAAAATTATCCAATGAGATGATTGAAAAAATCTTCCTGCCTCGTTTTTTAAATGCAACACTTGAAAAGATGGAAGACCAGGCCATTCTCCATAATCCTGGCGGACGTATTGCCTTCAGTACAGACACTTTTGTTGTCGATCCAATCTTTTTCCCAGGCGGGGATATTGGTGATCTAGCCATTAATGGTACAGTCAATGATATTTGTATGAGTGGGGCTGTTCCAAAATATTTGAGTGTTGGTTTTATTCTTGAGGAAGGCTTGCCCTTCGAGACACTCCACAGAATTGTATTGTCCATGGAGAAAGCCGCCAGGACGGCCGGGGTTCAAATTGTTACAGGGGATACCAAGGTCGTTAATCGCGGGAGTTGCGACAAATTGTTCATCAATACCAGCGGCTTTGGTTTTGTGGCAGACAATGTGCATATTTCTGCCTCGAATTTAAAAATTGGTGACAAGATTATTCTTTCAGGAACCCTGGCTGACCACGGAATGGCGGTTATGACCAGCCGCGAAGGGCTTTCATTTCAATCGGTTGTGAGCAGCGATACGGCAGGCTTAAATCATCTGGTCGCAGAAATGCTAAAAGTGACTCCGAATATTCATGCCATGCGTGATCCAACTCGGGGTGGTTTGGCAACGACTCTCAACGAGTTCGCAGAATCATCAAAGGTAGGTATCCAACTTTACGGTAATAACATTCCAGTCAAGGACAATGTGCGGGGCGCATGCGAAATACTTGGAATTGATCCACTGTATGTTGCCAACGAAGGAAAACTGGTTGCCATTGTAGCGCCAGATATTGCTGAAGAAATGTTGAGGGCCATGAAAAACAATACCTTGGGCAAGGATGCGGTCATCATCGGCGAAGTGACCGACAGACACCCCGGTATTGTGGCACTTAGAACGAGTCTTGGAGCAAATCGGATCGTAGATATGCCTGTTGGTGAGCAGCTTCCTCGAATTTGTTAGGTCTGATCTAAGCGGCTGGAATCGCCGTCCCCGCTCATCGCATGCAATCTATTTTCAATCAAATTCATTCTGTCACAAATAGAAATCCTTCAAATATTCACTAACTAGTCCGTCCGATGTGACGCTCAATAATTCATGTATCTTGCCAAACAGGTCTGATCTTTAAATACCAATTTAGTAGATTTTTACTCTGGTGCGTGATTCGCGTATATATTGATTTAAATAGCCATCTGTTCCGAAGCGGGTTTCCAACACTTCAGCATATGAATCCAGCTCTACAAAGTCTGTCAGCTCGACTGAAATTAAAACTACCTGCTGTCTTATTAGCCGTGGAAAGAGCTCTTCTGCCAGGGACGGTAAAACTGGGAGGCTGTATGTGGTAAGCTCTGGAGGTCCATACACATTCCACTCTACTGTACCAGTACTGATTGAATGTCTCCAGAGTGATTTAAGCTGATCAAAATTTCCAGAGGTGCTAACCTCAAACCCATCTTTATTATTCGAGATGAAATTGAGGTCAGCCTGTAGCTTGTTGAAGGCTTCCGGAATAATACCAAAGACTGTATTATAGTTCCAGCCACCGGCGTCAAAATAATACATATAAGTCTTATAGTCGGCCATGATTGAAGTGGGTGGATGGACAATCATTGTATTGTCGCTGAAGTTGAAAATACGCGACCGATCCAAGAGGTAAGCCGCATCATAATAGGATCCCAGGGTTCGGTATCCGGTCAGAATCGATCTAGCCCGGTCTCCTCCGCCTGGCGGAAACTGGATCACACGGCTTGAGGTCGGGGACAGCGTTGAAAGATCCAGATCGATGGGTCCCGATATTTGGTTCTCGAGCCAACGGTAGCGGGTGCCACTGCTGGTGTTGGATAGCTGGAGGTAAACGGAGACTTCATCCCGATAATTGCGAACATTCACATTGGCTCGAATGCTGTCCGGGTAGGCCCATGAATCTGCATACCCATTGGATATTGACCAGCCTGAATGACTGGGAATATTGGTCATATTAAAGCGCATATATTCAAAATCGTTCAGAAATACCCGAGGTAACCCCTTGTACTTCAAGCGTTCACCACCGGGGATATCCATAAATGTGGTCACCAGAATATTTCCCAAGCCATCATTGCGTAGGGTGGTCACATTCATTCTACCAGTATCTGGCCGCGTAGTATAGAGGGCAGGTATCCTGACTGTATCATTCCCGGTCCAGGCTGCCTGTCCCAAGAGGGTCCCATCCAAACGGGTAACAAAGATAACCCCTTGCGCACAATCGTTGCAGATCCAATCTTTGGAAAAAATGGCAGACACCACCGTATTGGCAATCGTTACCTCCACATTTTTCGATAGTGTTTCATTCCCGTTGGTGTCAGTGGCTTTGCCTTGCAGGTCGTAGCTCCCATTTTCAAATCCCCGGGTATTCCAGGTCACTTTATAGGGCTCCCCTGTGAACTCATGGAAAAGGGAATCATCAAGGTATAGATTAAGGGATTGAATATCCTCATTGTCATGAGCTGATATTTCAATTTTAACATCCCCTCGGAGGATTGCACCGGATTGTGGGGCGATGATATCAATGTCAGGGGCTTGTCGATCCTCACAGGAAATCAACAGGGACATGAGAATCAGTGACAACAGGTAGATGATTGACACTTTAACTATTTTCAGGTTTCTTAGGCACATGATCATGAGCCTATTATACTTCCTGTTTGAGCATTTCAGCAGAAATATTCCTATGGAAACAATTGTCGATGAAGATAGGTAAACTCAATAGCAGCCATGGTAGCATACTGTTTCAGGTTCGCGCCAGCGGCATGTCCACCTTCCATATTTTCATAATACATCACGGGATGACCCTGCTCAAGCATACGCGCCACCATTTTTCGGGCATGACCTGGATGCACCCGGTCATCCTTGGTGGAGGTTGTGAACATGGGCATAGGATATCTTTTGTCAGGGTAAATATTATGATAGGGGGAGTATTTTTTTAGGTAAGCCCCTTCCGTGGGGTCATCTGGATCTCCATATTCTCCCATCCAACTGGCTCCAGCAAGTAACTTATGATAACGTATCATATCCAGCAATGGCACCTGGGCTACAACTGCATTAAAGAGATCTGGTCTCATGGTAAACACGCTCCCTACGAGCAGACCTCCACCGCTGCCCCCCATAATACCTAATTTTCCAGGACGTGTATAGCCTGCCTGGATTAAATCTTCCGCGATGGCAATAAAGTCTTCATAAGATTTGTGACGGTTTGTTTTTAACGCCGCCTGATGCCAGGCTGGTCCATATTCACCACCCCCTCTTATGTTAGCCAGAGCAAATACACCGCCTTTCTCGATCCAAAGCTTTCCAGTTTTTGACCAATATTGGGATTTCTCTGAAATTTCAAAGCCACCATAGCCATACAGCAGCGTTGGATTATTTCCATCCAGACTAATATTAGTTCGGGAGACTAAAAAATATGGAACTCTGGTCCCATCCTTGCTGGCCACAAACTTCTGAGTGACCTCCAGACCTTCACTATCGAAGCGTGGCGGGGATTGCCTTACCAGCTGGGGTGTACTTGATGCATCTGCGTAATATCCTAATGTGACCGGGGTGATAAGGTCGTTATAGGTGTAGAAAAAATCAGAATTAAGGGCGCTCGCCCCTAGTATTGAAATCGTACCACCAAAGGGTAAAGAGATATCCTCCAAAACCCAGATATTATCTATAAAACTGCCGCGATAAACTTTGTCAATGACGTTTTCTTGAATAGTTAGAAGTAGATTTGTTGCAGTGATGTTCGTCTCGGAGATTGAACTTACAGCGTTGGGTACAAACACTTCCGTCTTCTGGTCAGTATTTAAATCTACAGCTACCAGCGTTCCTTTAACTGAACCCTTCCAGTCGGATCTTAGAATAGCCAGCATTTGTTCGTTCCAGATTCCCTGAAAATCCGCATCATAAGGCAGGTCTAATTTTCTGAATTCGTTGCCCTCTCCAAGTAGCATGATTTCGTGGGACCAAAAATCCTTGGACTTACTAATCAGCTGATATTGTTTATTTAAGGTAAATTGAGTCCAGCCCCATACACCTAGCTCTGCCACAGAAACCCTGGCTACTTCCTGGCTTGCTGACAATTTCTCCCCGCGGTTCCAAACCCGGACGCTGGCCGGATATCCACTCTCAGTCATGCTGCCTTGACCAAAATCAGTTGCAACAAAAACTTTATCGGTTGTTATCCAGCTTACATCGCTTTTGGCTTCAGCTACATTAAAACCATCGGCCACAAATTTTCTGGAGGCAATATCATATTCTCTAACAACCACAGCATCTTTTCCGCCGCGGGAGAGTTCGATGAGGAATCGATCGTAGGCAGGCGGCATACCTTTGGCAGCCTTATATACCCAATTCTCAGCTTCAGTATTTGCCAGTTCATCAATATCAAGGATGACATCCCATTCTGGTCTGTTATCCAGATAGGCTTTTACAGGAGAGCGACGCCAGATACCTCGGATGTGTGCCTCGTCTTGCCAAAAATTGTATATGTATGCACCTCTAATGGTACCATAAGCAATTTTATCCTGAGCCTCATAAATAGCCAGGGCTTCACTCTCAAATTGTGAAAAACGGGGGTCAACTTTTAGCTCGGCCAACGTTAAAGTGTTCTGTTCTTTAACCCAGTGAAGGGCCGAATCACCTTCGACTTCTTCTAGCCAGATATAGGGATCAATGTCATTTGGGATGAGTGCAGGATCCTGCTTTATAATTTCAGGGTGAGGCATGCAAGCAACTAATATCAGCGAGGTGAAGGCCTGGAAATATCTTTTCATCCAAATCATTTAGAGTCTCTTCCTATGCACAATCCACACATTTGTCAGATTCGGGAAGCATCATCATGCGTCCCAGGGGGATTGGTTTTTTGCATGTTCTACACAAACCATAATCCGCACGATCAATAAATGAGAGGGATGTTTCAAGTTTCTGAAGTTTGGTCTTTGTTTTTGAGAGTAAGAGTTCATTGACACTTTTTGTATTCATCGCTTCCATGCGCGAGATACGACCTATCGCTGCATCTGGCACAATGGGTTGCGTCAGCTCTTCAAGTTCCAAAACTTGTTCGTTAGCACTCGAAATCTCTGAGTGTATGCGTTCTCGTAATAATTGTTTTTCTTCAGTGTTCATAATTGATCCAAATATGATGATTCGTTTAAAATATTATTTTAGTCGTTGCTATTAATGAATAACAGGCAAGAAAGTTAATTGAATCGACGGTTTATTAAATACAAAAAGGCGGCAATACATCTCGCCGCCTTTTCACAGAAAGCATCCTTAGGAGGAAAGCCTGGGATGCCAATTAGTTTCTGAGAGGTTTACCTCGTTTCAACATGTATTCTATGCGTGCACGTGTCTTTGGTTCCCCACCAAGTGAAACAAACGCTTCTCTTTCTATATCCAGCAGATACTGTTCATCCAAAGGTTTCATAATGCCACCTCTATCACCCCCTGTGAGAACGAAAGCCAACTTTTCAGCGATGAGGGCATCGTGTTCGGAGATCTTTCCTGATTTAAGGAATCCTTTCACACTGGCTTTGACCGCCAAGCGGCCACCTTTGCCAGGTAGAAAAAGATCGGTCCGCATTTCAGGGGCTACATAACCATGGCTCATTGCGAGGACTTCAGCTTTAGCTCGAGCCACGCGATGATCCCCATTCACAATAATGACATCATCTTTAGTGAGGTAGCCAATGGAAACTGCGTGTTTAGCTGACATTGAAATCTTGGCAAAGCCAATCGCTTCGAAGGCTTTCTGAGCGACCTGGAAGGCACCTGTTCGGCCTTTGGCAAATCGATCCTGGGTTTTCATTATCATGCGCAGATTTCCACCTGCACCAGGAATAAGACCAACGCCAACTTCAACCAGACCGGTATAAAGCTCAGCGGCAGCGACAATTCGATCACAGGCGCCAATCGTTTCATATCCTCCTCCCAGAGCGAGTGAATGAGGTGCAGCAACCACTGGGAATGGAGCAAAGCGAAGTTTTTGAAGGGTATCCTGCATCGCCTTACTCATGGCATCAAGACCATCCCAATCTTTTTCATCAATGGCTCTAAGCATAAGTGCCAGATTAGCACCTGCAGAGAAGTGAGGCGCTTCAGAAGCAATCACCAGCCCTTTATAGCCATTCTCTTGAACCCAATCGACAGCCTGGTCAAACATACTTATGATCGAACCATCTATTGGATTGAAGGTGGGCTGGAGTACTGAGTGTAGAGTGACGGCAGCCACTCCATCGCCAAGATCAATCAATGAGGCTGACCAATCCTTTTTGATCAAGCCACCCGTTTTTTTAATCACATCAAAATCGACAGCAAGGAGATGTGTTGGGACAGGCAGCATGGATTTGCTGGCTGGATCATAATAGGTTTTAACTTTACCATCGAATCCATAAAATGAGGTAAAGCCAGCTTGAAGCATGTTTGTTACCCAGGACGGAATTTTGCGACCATCTGCTTGCATCCGTGCTGTGGATTCTTTGACACCAAGAGCGTCCCAGACTTCGAAGGGACCAATATCCCAGCCAAAACCCCACTTCATGGCATTATCTATATTTACAATGTCATCGGATATTTCAGGAAGCCGATTGGCTGAATAGATGAGAATTCCTGCATTGAGTTCCCAGAGAAACTTACCAGCAACATCATCAATCCTCACTAGACTTCGCAACTTGCCCGGGAGATAAGTTTCATTTTTCGAAACACGAATTGCATCAAATTTCTTTTTAACAGGCAGTTCATACTCAAGCGTATCCAAATTGAGTGCTAGAATGTTTCGATTTTCGTCCTTTTTATAAAAACCCTGCTGTGTTTTCTGACCCAACCATCCTTTATCCAACATGGATTGCAGGTAGTCAGGGATCAGGAACATATCCCGCGCTTCATCTGCTTCACCTTTGTCGTAGGCATTTTCAGCGACATGCACCAGTGTGTCAAGTCCAACAACATCACCCGTCCTGAAGGTTGCTGACTTCATGTGGCCAATCAGCGTTCCGGTCAGGGTATCAACATCAGTGATGCTCAATCGTTTTTCTCGGGCTAATTTCAATGTCAACATCATCCCATAAACACCAATTCGGTTGGCAATAAAGTTCGCTGTATCCTTTGCCCAGACGACACCCTTTCCTAAATCATCCTCAAGAAAAGTGGCCATGTCCTGCATAGCATCCCGATCAGTTTCTGGTCCGCCGACCAATTCCACTAATTTCATGTAGCGCGGCGGATTAAAGAAATGAGTGATAAAGAAACGCTTCTTGACATCATCTGGCAAAACTGCAGCCATTTCTGACAAAGCCAGACCCGAAGTGTTGCTGGTGAGCAAGGCTGTGGCATTCAGCTTGGGAACAATTTTTTCAAAGAGTCCCTGCTTCCAATCCAGTCTTTCTGCGATAACCTCTACAACCCAATCCACCTCGTTGATTTTATCAAGATGATCATCATAATTACAAGGCGTAATCAGTTCCAGCGTCTTTGGATTATATACTGGACTGGGTTTTAGCTTGTTCATCCCCTCCAAGCCCTGTTCAGCTAATTCCTGATTCATATCGAACAGATAGCTAGGAATGCCTGCATTTGAGAGATGGGTGGCGATTTGAGCGCCCATCACACCAGCTCCTAAAACAGCTACCTTCTCAATTTTAAACGCCATAATCAGCTCCTCTCAAGTATGGTAGCTATGCCCTGCCCAGTGCCAATACACATGGTTGCCAATCCATATCGCGAGTCATTCTGTTCCATAACATTTAAAAGTGTCGTTACAATTCTAGCCCCAGAGCATCCCAGCGGATGTCCAAGAGCAATGGCACCACCATTCAAATTGATCTTTTCCAAGAGCCATGCTCCCTTGCGAATGACATATAAAGATTGAGCAGCAAAAGCTTCATTCAATTCAATTACATCCATTTGATCCAATGACATCCCCACATTTGCCAATGCTTTTTTGGTAGCAGGCAATGGTCCTGATCCCATGAGTGTGGGCTCCACGCCAGCAACCGCTCTGGATATAATTCGGGCTCTTACCGTTAATCCCAGTTCTTCAGCCTTGGTATTACTCATCACCAGAATGGCTGAGGCTCCAACGCTGATTGGACTGGATGTGGCTGCAGTTATGCTGCCTTTTTCGAGAAAGGCTGGGGCTAAGGATTGAATTTTTTCGATGTTGGGTTCCCTGGGACCTTCATCCTTTTCCACGCGAACACCTTCGATTTCGATGGCTACAATTTCATTGTCAAACCTTCCAGCAGCTTGAGCTGCCAGTGCCTTAGTGTGGGAGCTGATAGCAAAAGTCTCTTGATCCCCTCGACTAATACCCAGTTCCTGGGCCAAGTTTTCAGCAGTTTCGCCCATACCCATGTAGTAATCCATTTCATAAAGTTCTGGATTAAAATCAGGGTTATAACCACCCATTGGGACGCCAAACATATCCTCTACACCTGCAGCTACACCAATTTCCTTGTCGCCAGCAATGATGGCCGTACTTAACTGATGCAAGGCATCCATCGATGATCCACAGAAACGATTCACTGTGCTGCCAGGCGTGGTTATTGGGAGTCCTGCCAGTAAGGCTACACCCCTGCCCATGAGCATTCCTTGATTTCCTTCAGGAAAGGCACATCCGAGTACCAGGTCTTCAACCATCTCCGGCTTTACCTGAGGATTTCGCGCCATTAATGCTTTCACAACCTGTGCGGCTATATCATCAGGCCGCATACCCATCATTTCACCATTTTTTATCCCAATGGGACTCCGGACTGCATCTACGATTACACTATATCTTTCGCTCATACTAAACCTCCTAATACGTTACACTCTTAATCGTTTAGCGGATAGGATCCGCGTTTGAGTAAGAGTTGGAAAACATGTTTTTGCTCAGCAATCACATCAGCATGATACGCCAACTCACTTATTGTCTGGTCCAGCTTACTCAACTTGCTGGCCCGCTCTTTTTCGCTGAGAATATGCCGTAAGATTAATTTTGCATTTGAGATGATGGTTTCCAGATTTCGCAAAACTGAAACCTTGAGAATAGAAACCACCACGTCGCGACGAGGATAAGCCGGATCAAGCTGTAAAGTCCTTCGCAGCACACTAAAAATGACCTGTTGAGCTATGATCATATTAGCAAATGCTTCTATCTCAAATTGAGTATTCTTGAAATCCTGTCCATATTTTAATATCAATTCATCCAGTGTTTTCAGAACGATTCCCCGCCCTAACTCCACAGCCTTGATTTCTTGCGTAAGCGGATGATTCTCAGGAATATCGACAGTGGGCATCCAGTCACTGCCCAATGCCTGAACCTGCTCACGAATGGGGAGCTCTTCCAGTATGGCCTTTTTCATGGCAATGCCTGAAATAATGAGCTTGTTGATTTCGTTGGTGCCTTCGAAGATTCTATTGACCCGCTCATCTCGGAGCAGGCGGGCAAATGGGTATTCTTCAGAAAACCCATAACCACCGAGAACCTGAAGCCCATCGTCTGCAGTTATCCAGAGCGCCTCAGAAGAGAATATTTTATTGGTGCTATTTTCAATGGCATGATCTTCAATGACGGCGTAGAGATGATCATAATAATCTGGGGAATCGGCTGGATATGACTCAACTTCCGCATCGATGGATCCAGTAGATTGATAGGTGATTGTGTCAGCTTCATAGCAGCGAATAACCATGTCTGCAAATTTACGCTGCATCATGCCAAAAGCGGTGAGGGGTTGGGCAAACTGGTGACGCTCTTTGGCATAATCCAAGGCAGTCTTGATTGCTTCCTTTGCACCTCCCATGGTAACCGCACCCAATTTAAGTCTTCCGATATAGAGTACATTGAAAGCGACCGCAGGACCACTTCCCACCTCACCAATCACATTTTCAACGGGAACTTTACAGTCCTTTAAAAGATAGGTCGTCGTCGAAGAGCCTTTGATACCCAGCTTGTGCTCTTCAGGTCCCCGTTCCCAGCCCTCAGTTTCCTGATCTAAAATAAAGGCTGTAAGCTTATCGCCATCAACTTTGGCGAAAACCACTCCAACATCAGCCCAACCTCCATTCGTAATCCACTGTTTGGTACCATTTAAAATAAAATGCGTTCCCGCCTCATTGAGTGTGGCCGTGGCAGACCCATTTAAGGCATCTGAGCCAGCGCCTGGTTCTGTGAGAGCGTAAGAACTCATCCATTCCCCGGTCATCATTTTGGGAATATATTTTTTGCGCTGTGCTTCATTTCCATACCATAGGATGGGGAGTAAACCTATCCCCGTGTGATCGGTAACTGTGACCATCACAGATGAGCTATGACTAACGCCCATAGCTTCAAGAGCCAGGGCTGCACTGGTTTTGTCCAAACCCATGCCACCATAGATTTCCGGGACATCCATACCCAACATCCCCATCTCGCCCATTTGAGCCATAATTTTTCGAGTCAGCTGTTCATCTTGTTTCTCAAGCTCATCAGACAAAGGGCTGACTTCCTCCAGCCCATAGTTCTGAATGGCTGCAAAAAATTCTCGCTGATCATCGCTCCATTTTTCCCTGGTGAAGATTTCCTCTACGCCAAAGGGGGTTGTTAAAAATGTGCCACCCTTCCCCATCTCATTCTCCTTTTTTTGATAAATCTTTATTCATCAGGAATTCTGAATGGCGATACCATTCAGGATCAATTCCATATTCAAATCAACATATTCCTCCAGCGAAAAATCACTGGGTTTAAAAAGCACAAACCAGATCATCCCATGGAGGGAGGTCATAATCGACATGGCTATCATGCGCTCATTGACGGATCTGAACTCGCCATATTCGATTCCTCTTTTGATCAGTGTCTCAAATTCTGATAAGACCCGGGAATAAAGTTGACTTGCCAACTCCTTGATTTCCTTATCGCGATTGGCAAATGCCCAAATTTCAGGTTCAACCAAGAACCAGTTGGGATTGCGTTTGAACACCTTAGCGGTAAATCGTGCAATCTCCTTGATAATTTCAGCTGAGGGCTTGGCACGCATTTTTTCGCCGCGCTCGATTCCCGAGAATTGATCCATCCAATGCTCGATCAGAGAAATAAACAAATCACGTTTGCTTTGGAAGTGGTGATAAATGGCACCTTTGCTCAAACCTATTTCCTGAACGATATCATCCATCCGCGTATCGGAGTAGCCCTTCTTTACGAATATGGTCAGGGCTGCTTCAAGAATCTCAATCCGGCGCTCTGAGCTTGGTCTTCTCTCTGTCATTTATGGGCCTTAAAGTTTATCTAAAAATATACATACCGACTGGTCGGTATGTAATATAAACGGCTAGAATACATCTGCAAGTGGGGTTTGTAGGCTTGGGAGAATTAACGACTGATATTTGGAGCTTCTACGAGACAGGCCGTCTGAGCCCAACGGCTCGAATACCTAAAAAATCACAAACGGTGCTTACAAAACTTAGTTTTGAATGAAATGCTGGAGAATCTTCTGGCTGAGGTTCCCCCCCAGCAAACCAGTTACAAGGACCAGCCCTGCGAGCAGCAAGCTAATAGCTGGAAATACCCATCCTTTAATAGCCCAGTTTTTCTTTTCCAATACAGCGAAGCAACGTCCAACGACCACAATGACAATGATCCAAACGGTCATATTTCCAAAGAAAACATGCTTCCCAAAAGTCTCAGCTACAGAAAGGCTCAAAACCTCCTGTTTCTGGATGACCGTTTCTGCCAAGTTTCCACTAATCGCTGCCAGAAGGGCTGATACTCCCGCCATTATTTGTAAATAAAATGCCGTTGCAGTGCTGTGAGGGTGCTTTCTGAGAGCACCAAAAAGATCAAATACAGCAGCCACCAGTAAAATTGCTATGGGAAAATGAACAAAAAATGGATGATAGTCAGACATACTTAATTCTCACTACAGGGTTTGTTTGCGTGATTGCAATATGGATTTGTCTGTATCAGACTGTACAAAGATGAGCAAACTCATGAGCTTCCCTGTCCCATAATCGTCTGGTTTTTTCAGGCTGTGTTGAATTTGGGTAGCGGTTTCACTGGTTGACAGACCAGAGGATGTCATATCGCGCATGACCTGCATGTGCAGATCCTCACCGTTTGAGCCGGCAAACTCAATACTGTCTTCCAACACCAGTGACCAGCAGGTTAATGAACCAAGATCCGAACCGAAAGTTTCCAGATCGTAAACTACAAACAGGGAATCGTTACTTTCCTGAACATCAATTTCTGAGAGATACACCTGTGCTTGAGTTGCTGCAGCAGCGATTACCCGGCTATCCCAATCATTTTCATCAAGACTACTGATGCGCACACCATTTACGATAAAACTTGGAGCGACAAATGCATTGTAGTAGAGCACTCGGTCCATCACTTCAGTGGGATTATAGAGATTCATTGGGTCACGGGGGTCCGTCCAATTCACGTGGTAACGAACCACATTTAATTGATCGCTTCTTGCTGTATAAATATTATCAAGATAACCATTGGCTTCAGGACAATTCACACATCCCGAATTAGTAAACATTTCTGCCAGGACAAAATTCCTGATTCTTACTTCACATTCAAGCAGCAAAGGTGCTATCTGGATACCGGCCACATCATACATCACTATCTGATACTCGTCAAAACCCGGTCTTTCTCCAAGCAATGTGATCCGCTTTAAATCGATGTCAATTTCGAAGTCAAACAGAGCTAACTCACAGATATTAGTGCACAAAAAACTAATTGAATCCAGATTGCTCAGGAGAGACACATCCACATAATCAACCAGGCTCAGAATAAGCGGCTCACCAACGTACAATGCAAGTGGAACCCCTTCGCTTACAGTTAGACTGATATAATAGCTAGCCGTCGCATCATGAGAATCTGGACTGTATTTTGTCGAAATATCGACCTGGCCAGCAGAAATACCGATGAACTGGAAGTGACCGATTCCTTCGTTCTGCAAGGGAGGGATATCCGCTACTACTGCGACACCAGGATCCACACCTTCAAAAGGTTCAAAATTATAACCCTGGATTTCCACGTTTGCAGTGTCACCAACTGCAATATTAATCCTTTGGAATGTTGATTTGGCGTCAATGTTTATTTCATCCGGTGCCCATTCACAAGCAGCCAATGTGAAGAGCAAAACAACGATGAGCAGTAGGTATCTCATAGTCTCCACTCCAGGGACAGACGAAAGCCTTCAAAAGGATTCAATACACGACAAACACCGCCAGTACATCTCACGCCACCTTTTTCCTTGCCATAGGAGGTCCTGACCCATAAACCATCCATGGGTTTTAAGGAGAGCTCGGCACTGACCCAGTTCTGAGTTTCTTCACTACCATCGCTTAAGCTGGGGTCATTGCTGGTATCCCAGATGAGAGCAGCGGAATACTTGTGGGCGAAATCTGCACTGGCAATAAAATGACCACTCTTAAATTCATGCACCTCTGAAACATTCCCACCGTACACTTCTCCATAGACTCTTGAAGCCTGAAGTTCAACCACGGTGGAAAGCACGAGATTTTCATTTGGATGCCAGGAGAAATAAGCCGGCACCAGTGTATAATGTTCCATAATGTCTGCAGCTGATATGCCGCTCAACACAGACCGAGTGTAGGCCAGGAGAACTCTCTGATAAAACACAGAGCCAGAATATTCAAACTCCGCATAGTATTCCTGCCAGGGGTTGAGACTGATGTCCTGCTGAGGAAGAAATTCCGGATCACCAGCTGTCGATCTTGAAATTTGGGCAGCATTTAATACCATGGACAACTGATCATTCAGGGTTTTGCGAAGCTCGAAATTCCAACCCAGTTCATCTCCGTAATCAATGGGATGAGTCACATTGCCCAGGAGACTGATATCATGCTCACGAATACCTGTGGGACCCATTTGCCAGGGTAAGGGTTTACTGGCGAGAAGCAGAGGATCACGTTTCTGGGATGTAGATTCCGGGCCATTTAAATAGCGTTTATATTCAAACATGGCCGTAAACCATTCAGGGAACCAGTTGATTTGAACATTTAAGGCTTGCCCCGATCTCGCATACTCCGCACCCCGATTATGTAGAACTACACCGTCATCAGTTAGCTCAGATTCCTGTGTTACCAGGGGATAATCAAATGCCTTCCAGGTATGATTGTACTCCAGGTATAAATCCCAAGTCTCGCCATAAATAGATTGTCCCCAGCCCCCTTGAATAGCCTGCATGGTCTGAGTGAGGGTGTCAATGGAAACCACCCCAATTGAGGGATCTAATTCATTCCAGAGATAGTCTGATCTAAGCTGGCTGACAAGCAGATAGGGCAATAGTGACCACCAACCATTATCACTATTTAAAGTCGCTTCCACACCAGCCAATTCATAATCTGCCTGGCCATCAGGTTCCCGCAATTCGGAACTTGGGGAGTAAAACCGATAGTTATGGTTCACTCCGGCCAAAAAATCAAGTTCATGGTTTTTCAAAAACACTGTAGAAAACCGGAGACCCATAATTTCGTTATCAAAATCTATGGCTCGATTTTCATCCAGATTCAGGGCAAGTCCACGGCCAAATACAGCTGAAATATTGCCAAACTCAAGGGAGTGTGAATCACCAATATAGCTGAGGTAAATCCGATCTAATCCCTGATAAGTATACCCGTACTCTGGTGGATGACTGGATTCAACACTCAGGTCGAGATACCAGTGACCAAATTCAATGGATCCATTAATGAAATTTTCCAGATAGTTATAGTCTGTTTTGGCTTGCTCACCACGGCCATAATTGGAAACCAGACCGATGTTCCAGGAAACCCCTTCAGCCAGGATGCTCAAGGGTAATGCGATTAGGATAATTTTTCTAGCCGCGAATAACAATTTGGGGTTCAGCTGCGTTTGCTAAGTAACGAAAGGGCTTTGTTTATTTCAGCTTCCATTTGCACTTCATCACCGGGAAGATAACCGGTATGTTCCCAAAGGATTTTACCATCAGGGCTTACCAATATTGAAAAAGGCATTGCTGATGTGTTGAAATTTTTATAGAGCTTCTGCTCTGTATCCAGAAGAATGGTGTACTCAAGTTTTTGAGACTTGACCAGTGATTTAACCCTGCCCACCGTCCTGGAATCATCGATTGAGATCCCGATGACTTGAACATTTTTAGCTGCATAGGTCTCACTCAGGCGGTTTAAGTGCTTCATCTCTTTCCGGCAGGGTACACAGTAAGTCGCCCAAAAATTAATCAGGGTAAGCTTACCTTCGACAATACGCTCCAGGCTTTGAGTCCTGTTCTTCAAATCTTTAAGATTGACCTGGGGTAAGTTTTTTTCCTGTCCAAAGGAAATTGATACGAGCAACAGGACTGCGAATAATCGGGTCATTTAAGCACGCTCAATTGTCGGGAAACAGTTTGACCAGACCCGGTGGCACTGACAATATAATTTCCTGAGGGTAAATCCTCGAGTCCCCATCGAAGCTGGTTTTTTCCCGCCTGAAATGAATAATCCCGCGAAAGAATCTCCCGTCCATCCAAGGCATAAAGAACCACAGAAAAATCACCACTGTTTTCCAGGATAAGGTCAAAATTTACCCATGCATTGGACGGGTTTGGGTATATATGTGAAAGTTCGAAGGTGGCAGGTTTTTCGTAAGGATTGTCAGTTGATACTGTAACAACCTCCATGTTAATCTGCACTGAGTCGATTTCCATGGTTGAGGAATCCACAACAAAAATGGTCCAGGATCCTGCTCCTACAACTCCATAGGGGAATGCATCCAGGCTGAATTCAACGGTATCAAGTGGGGAAACGTCAAAGCTAACCGCATCATAAACCGAGGGATAACAACCCCCGTTCACACAAATTGAAGCATTCCATCCATCAGGTGCTTGATGTTCAACTTTATTAACCGTGATCAGTTGATTATGGTTCGTTAAACTGACAATATCACCATACATATATACCACATCATCGCTCCCTGTGTAGGTCGTATCGTACTGGACAAATTCAAAGTTATTAATTTGCGCGAAAAGAGCAGGCGCTAAAACCGCTGATATGATTACTATCTTAGCTTGCTTGTATATCTTCGCCATCATCACGTTTTGGTTCCTTTTCCTTTGCTGGCCATGCAAAAACCAGACCCATCATTGCCCCGTATACAGTGCTTATGTATGGATTTGATGTAATCGCACAGGTACCGGACGCGCAGCCAATATAGTTGTAATATCCGAAGCCAAGGACAGCTCCTATAAATAATCCGGATAACATTTTTATATGGTTTTTAGTCATTCAATTGCTCTTTCCTGCTAAACATTCCGTTTTTCAAATAGATTGCATCAAAGCCAGCCAATCTGAGCAATCGGGCTCCCTGGCGAGATCGATTCCCTGTAGGGCATAAGAGCACGAGGACCTTATCTTCATATACTGTCAACTCCATATACCGCTCTTCAAGGTTAAGTAAAGGCATATTGATAGCATTGGGCCAGCGTGAAGGTGTCGCTTTAATTTCCGCGGCGGTCCGAACATCAATCAAGATAAAATCACTCGAATCACCATACTGTCGGCTAAACGACTCAAGGCTCATTGAGGGAACATCATACTGATCCCCATAGATTCCCTCGACACCCATGTATATAGTGCCCCCTATCCCGAGAACAATGAGAGAATATGCGATGAGACGATGGATCATGCTGTGTTGTGATTCTCAATAGTCGCATTGATTTCGACAGTATTTTTTAGCATGGCACTCACCGAACAATAGGTGTCCTTAGAGAGTTTCACCGCTCTTTCCAATTTAGCCAGGGGTAGATTTCTCCCATAAATGTGATAGGTCATATCGATCTTCGTATAGACTTTCGGATGAACCTCAGCTCTTTCGGCAATAATATCTATTTCGATGTTTTCAACGACCAGCTTCATCTTTTTCAGGATTGTCTCTACATCAACAGCAGTGCAACCTCCCAAACCTAGGAGTATCACTTCCATGGGGCTGTTGGCAGCTCCTGAGCCACCACCTTTTTCAGGCGCATCCATAATTAGCCAATGATTTGACCATCCTCTGGCTGCAAAAGTTGATCCTTTAACTTGCTGAATTTTGACTTCTGACATTTTTCATCCACCTTAAATTATGTAGCTTCAAACAGGTGTTGGATCAATCCATTAATATGGAGCTCCAACTCGTGTTAATCAAATTTTATCATGATCGACCAGCGATCAATGCGTTCATTCTCTCAACGATCTCGTCAATATTTTCGATTCCCTTTTCCTGTGCTTGTGACTCGAGTGTTCCCCATAGAGGCTCCCCACAGGCCAGACATACAATCCCTGCAACCTTAAGTGGACCGATAAGACTTGGGTAGGTCTCAACCAGATCTTCAATCAATATTTCTTTTGTGATCATTTTTTTGACCTTTTAGCTTTCCAATTAGCTGACTACTTATTGGCCACATTCGCAGCCACCTGAATGGGGTCATATACTGGCGCGATAGGAGGTGCATAACTAAGATCCAGCATACCAATATCTTCCACCGTCATATTTGCAGTGATGGCTGTCGCAAGTACATCGAGCCTTTTTGCAATATCTGCCCGACCAACCATTTGGGCTCCCAGCAATCTTTTGGATGATTTCTCCACCACCAGTTTGATCGTAACCGGTGTTGAACCTGGATAATAGTGGGCTCTGCTGCCTGCAGTAATCATGCTGGTTTCTATTTCTCCAAACAGCCCTGACTGATCCGCTTGATACCCGGTGAGACCTGTTTGGGCAATGGTAAAATCAAAAACTTTTACCGAAGCCGTCCCCAATATTCCCTTGAAGCAGCTTGCTATGCCAGCCATGTTCTCTCCAGCAATACGCCCACCCCGATTTGCTGTGGGTGCCAGCGGGATCCAGACGTCCTCTTTCAAAACTAAATGCTTATGGGCAGCACAATCTCCGGCTGCATAGACACCGGGGATACTGGTTTCCATATGTTCATCAATTCTGATGGCCCTGCCCGCTCCCAGTGCAATACCGGCATCGCTGGCCAGTTTTGAGTTTGGTCCAACACCGCTGGAGACAAGCACAATATCTGATTTGATTGATTCACCAGTGGTATTTATCTGTAAGCCCTTTTCCGCGCTTTCGATGGAGATGACAGTGGTATTGAGACGCAGATCTACACCCTGTTCAAGGACATGCTCCGTAACGCTTTCCAGAATATCTTTGTCAAAGGTCGCGGCCAATTGATCAGCCCTTTCAACAATGGTGACAGCAATATTCCGTTGGCGGAAAGATTCAGCCATTTCCAGGCCGATATACCCCCCTCCAATGATAGTGGCGTGGGCTACCTGATTGTCTTTGATATAATCTATAATCGATTGGCCATCGGTCAGTGATCTGAGACTGAATACGCCGGTTTTATCGATTCCAGGGATAGGAGGAATTGTAGCGCTTGCTCCAGTTGCTATCAAGAGTCCATCGAAGGGCTGATCAAATTGGTCACCCGTTTCGTGATTGTGTACGCTCACTACTCTATTGGCGATATCAATTCGGGTTACTTCGTGACCAAGTCGTACATCAATATTCCGCTTATTCCTGGCGCTTTCGGCTGTCAGTACTTCAAGCTTGCCACCATCTTCTACAACACCACTTATCCAATAGGGGATTCCGCAGGCAGCATAGCTGATGTGTCTACCCTTTTCAAAAACGATCAATTCAGCCTCTGGCTGAATCCGTCTGATCTTGCTGGCGGCACTCATACCTGCCGCATCTCCCCCGATAATTACCAATTTCTTTCCCATGAATTCCCCTTCTTAAAACACCCCTAACTGGGCTCTTCTTGGAGGGAACAATCAGGCAGAAGTGACAAAAAAGGTGTGGTCAGATCCGAATAATCCAGGAATATAATTGTGAAGCTTCCTCCAGTTTTTAAAAATCGAGTAGGAGGATGGGGATTAATTCCCTACCCGTCCTCTCACACCACCCTGCGTACGGTTCCGTACAGGGCGGTTCCTTAAATTACACTTTAACGTTTTGTAATAATCTACGAAACATTAAAACTCGTGATGTTGTTTTCAGTTATCCACATAAAGGTCTGCACTCCAGAATATCCTTCGAGTTCCGCTCTAGCTTTCCTCTGGGAGCTGTCTTTTGACATTTTCTACTTTCTTCCCTTCATCTGGTAACATTCATTTACTGATCACTCTTTAAGGTTCCGTCCTTCCTCAATCGTTGTCGATAATTGAGTACTATGACCTCGGCTGACTTCTCACAGCTAATCTTTTTCAACCGTAATAAACCCTCACGGCTCATTACGTCTGTGAGATCTCCCGTGGTAAGGTTAATAACTTTCTTTCCATGTATCTGCATCATTTACATCCTGATATTCCGTGTAGTTTTGGGACTTCGTTTTGTGTTGTAAACTCATCCATATCAGACTGCCTTATGATCTTCGTGTTCCTCAGTTCGGAAATTTGTCTTAAGCTTCTTTCAGATTCGCAGTCGCCCACGACACCCTTGCTCTCGACTAGTGGTTGGAAACTACAATCCTCCACAGTGGACTTGCACCACCTAGTTATTAGCCATGCACGGCACACAACAAAAAAGGGCAGGCAATTGCCTACCCTTTTTTCATAATCTCTCAACACCCTAGTTTTGATCGAGTCTTAGCTTAAATCCAACCAGGATTGCAGCACTGGGTGACCATTCATTGTCCTTTGTGTACAGTAGAACCGTTAGGGGGATACCCAGGGTATGACTGACATTATATACATACTTGGTCATGATACTGGGGCCGGAAACCTGAAAGGTGGCCTCATGACGAGGAAAGCGTTTACCAATAAGGGTGGATGCATAATCAACTCGAAAGAATAGTCCTGACTCTTCAAGCGATGCGGCATCACCATTTTTGAATTCATCCGTTGTATCTCCAGTAGCAATATTATAGGACTGCTTGAGATTCTGGAATAAAACTCTATCATTTACAATTTTGCTATGGTCGACTCTGGCAATCACAGCACCAAGACGAATTTGCAGAGCGCCGGCAAAAAGACTCTTTTTTTCGCTGATTTTGATGCCGGATAGCGTGGTGTTAAAGCTCAAGTTCATTAAACCACCCAGGTCATAACTGTTGATGAAATTTCCTTTTGCAAGGGCGGGTTCAAGGGACTGAAAAAACAATTCTCCATATAGAACCTTGTATTTGAAGGCTCCAAAACCCCCGATTCCACCCGTTAAATAATCATCCGTTTCAGCCCCCGCCCGATATCCCAGGGCTATTGAAGGTGAGGGAACCTGAAGACCCAACTTGAAGATTGGGGTTATGACACCAAACCGGGCAAAGCCGGCCTCTCCATAGGGACGTCCAAACAGTTCACTACCCCATTCCACAGTCAAGCCGCCAGATTTTCCAAACAGATAGACCAATCGATCGGTTCCAATTTGCAGATCGGTATGGGTCCAAAAAGATTCAACCTCCAGATATTCTACTTCTGGTCGATGGGTCTTTGTTTCATACGGCTCCTGGGTATCCAGATGATAGTAGGTTTCTTTTTCAGAGATGGTCTGAGCCAACGTTGCTCCCAGAACCCACCTTACTTCCATATTGTCAATGACGCTATAGCCGTCTGAGGCGGTTCCATATCGAATCTGATAGAGTTGTCTCGTTCCAGATTTTGAGCGAACTGCGATAACATTGTCCGTTGATGCAATGGGTAGCAATTCTGTGTCATTCAGGGTGATATATTCTTCTACTGCATTCTCGATAAGTAGCCGGAAGGGCTCGTACTCTACGGTCCAGGCATCAAAGCGGCGAGGGTCCAACATGGGTGGTGCTTTGGGTTGTGCCAAAACACTTGACAGTGAAATTATCAAACCCAGTGTTACCAGGAGAGCTTTGCGGATATTTGTATTCATCATCTCAAATCCTCCTAGAAGTACAGCGCTACTGAGGGAACGATAAAGAAACCAGGTTTCCACTCATATTCTAGCACTGTATCGGTTGTAGGGTCAGGATCTTCATAAGTGAAGACCATTGGTTTCCAAAAATAGGTTAGATTCAAATTGACACCCAACCATTCTGTAATGGTATAACTGGTGGTAAAGTCAAAGCCGCCAAATCCATCCAGACCCATATTCAGCTGCCCTGCCATCTTAATTTTATTAAAAAAGCGGTTGTTCATGTCTGAGGCATATTCTACCCGAAAAAGACCGAACATCGATTCCAGGGCTCCTGATTTATCCAGTTGATGATATGCTCCTGTGCCATCAGAAATACCTGATTCGTTGAAAACCTGGCCATAAGCAAACTGCATAAAGGTAAATCCAATCTGTAAACGCAACGATCCAATCGGAACAAAACCTGGTTGATCGGCAGGGGACCCAATTCGACTGGTGAAACTATAGTAAAATTGGCCTGAAGCAGGATTATAGACAGCGTTTTTGGGGCTCAAAAAATTACTGGTATCCGTGGTTCCAAGGAAGTTCATGTCCTGGAAGGAAATACTGCCACCAAAACTGGGTGAATCAAATTTGAGGACACCACCAAAGGTTCCTTCAAGGGGGTTACTGCTACTGTTCAGGTTTAAATAGGACGCAGGTAGGGTTGCGTAAAATTTTAACACTTCGGTGGCCAAACCCATATTCAGCGTTCGCGAGGCTGCCGCGGGAAAACCCAGATCCTGGCGTCCAAATTCAGCAGCGAAGGCAAAGTTTGGATTTACACGAATAAAAATGCGCGGAAATACAGAAATGTCTACCCGACGATGGGTCCACCAGAATGCGTCCCGAACTTGTTTGTTGCTACGCTCCTCAAACACATTGATCACATCTCCGCGACCGCCCCCAACATCTACGGCAGAAAGATAGTCCCAGTTGTAACGCCGGCTTTGGATGTTGTCAATCATGTCTGCATCCATACTGTCCAATACTGCTTTAGCCAGCTTATTCAACACACCGCTACGGCCTTTCGCATAGATGTTCTCCAGGCTGGAATTCCCTTCGACATCGATTCCGACAATGACGCGTAATTCGTCAGTTTCCTGGACTTCCAATTCGGCCATATCATCTATGGTCATGAGGGTATCGATATAGGCTTCCATAAATGAACGGCTAAACTCACGATCTTTGACAACCCATTCCAGCTTGCCTGTTTCTTGAAAACTTTGCGCCCACATCGTGGAAACAAAGCTGAGCATGGTAAGCAGTGCTATGAGGTTACGATTTTTCACATGTACCTCCCTTTAATTACATTTAACATAGATTTATCTCGCTTCCGGTCTAATAATTATAAATGAATATTTTCCGGTACTCCTCCACCGTTTTATTTTCATCATCAACGCTGAATTTGATTTCCTGGGTCTCGGCTTTTTCAAAGGGTTCTTCCAGCTCAACTTCCCAGCGGTAAATCTTGCGGCTCCCCAATATCTGGGCCTCGCCAAGTTGTCGGTTGGAGCCTATTCCACCTTTTTTGCGGAATCTGCGGATCGCGTTATTTTTTCCATAAGTCACGATTTCAAAGGTCAGGAAGTTTCCATCACGTCCGACTGGGTTGGTGGATATTTTTGGTGCTGGTGGTTTGATCACGCTGATGGTGTGGCTCATCCCTTTTACTTCACGACCATCAACCAGCACCTGGAAGGAGACATTCCCTTCTTCGGTCAAATTGGACAGTTGGGCCAGGGTTCCAGGCATTATCCCGCCACGTACAGCTGTTCCGCCTACACGAATGGAGGTCTCTGATGAAGGAATATCACGCAAAGCACCCTCAAACAGGATAGGATCACCAACATAGGCTTCTGTTTCGCTGGGTTTTTTCACCCAAACGGGGGGGCGCACCTGGAGTTCGAAGTCCACATCAACTGCCACTTCATCAGAAAGTCGTGTTCCACGCAAGGTGATGCGTCCATCTTTTCGACCTCTGCCCGCCACTAGGGCGACTGGAATACCGGATTCCAATTTGCCGACCAGCTCGGAACCTTTCAAAGCCGTGAGTTCAAGATCATCAATATCGGCGATTCCACCAATAATGACACGAACTTCCCAGGGCAGCCCTTCAACAATACTCACCTTGGGACGATCAACAGTAATCGTAAAAGGGGCCTGAATGGCGCCCCCTGTAGGATCCAGGGTATTTTGGAATTTTTTTTCCAGAGAAATTTTACCAACGTCCGTCATGGCATCCATGATTTTCTGAACAATAATTTTTTCTGAATATGATTTTGAAAGTTCCTGTTCAACCAGTTTTTCATCTGGCATTACACTAATGTCTGCCGACATGCGATAGAGGATTTCTGATTTCAGGTCAAAATCAGATTTGGGGATATGCGCCACAAACGTCTTGTTATCAGGATCATCATTTTTGGGTGCGAGAGAGTAGGACAACTCTTTAAGATTCAGTTCTTCTGGCGCATCGATAGGATTTAGATGAACCGTTCCTGAAAAAGAGTTTTTTTGAAAGGCACCATCAAGTTGCACTTTTAGACTGATAGAGTCTTTACTATGGAGATCCGTTGCATTCCTGATTGTCACCAGATTTTGAATTTTATCCTTGGATACTTCCAGCAGAATTTTCTTCTGGCTATCCTTGAAATGTTTTACTTCGCCTTCAATAGCGAAGAAACTGACGATCGTGGCGATATATATAATGAAATAAACTTCAACACGAGCTTGGAACTTTTTTTTGCCAGCCATGCGGCTACTCCTGTCTACTTATTTCGAAGAAAGATTTGCGCTTAACAGACGTTGAATTTCGTTACGAACACGCATATTGATCTGTTCATCCGTCAACTGCTCCATGTGCTTGTTCAGTGCCTGGCTCTGCTCCACATTTTTGGCTAATTTATCGACAAGGCTATTGGCGAGAGTGGTAAACTTGTTGATTTCCTTCGCTATTTCAGGCACGTCTGTAGATCGCACTGAAAAATCGCCTGATGGTGCGCTACTCGCTCCACCGTCTGCATGTTCCATGGCTTCGACTTCCTCTTGCAGGGTAATCTCAAAGGTCTCTTTCCCGGCCTGATATATGGTGAGCGCATAGAGTAACAATAAGCTAAACTCGACAGCCAGGGCGGTAATTGTAACATATTCTATAAACCCAAAGCCCTCTTCCGCAACAGAAAGGACAGTTCTCATTCCTGTGACCAAAATCAGGAAGGCAGCTCCTGAGTAAACCAGAGCCTGTCGGCTGGGGTATTGTTCCATGACTGTTTTTTTGCGAGTATAGCCCTGTACTTTTTCCATAACTTTTTCTTCCGTAATTAGTCTGTTATTTTTGACGCTTGCATATATAAAGCACACGCAATCCGTAAAATTGTTGCTTTTTCAGCATGTCCTTAAATTTGGGTCCGGTGTCTTGATTGTCAAGGATGATTCTAGTCTTATTTATCTTCTGTGACCTATATCTGGAGTTCGATTTCAAGATATCTGGGTTCATATATTTCCAGACTTTTCAGGTCGTATTCAACTCTAACCCTTCCATCCTCTTCCATGTGGGTGCGGTCAGGGCTCTGGCTAAAACGCAGGTTTTGGGCTTCACTGACAACAGCCAATTCCCAATCAGGGAGGGCGTGATTTATGGCAAATTTATATTGGAAATGGTTTTGTTTCAAGATTTCCAGCAGGTTATAGCTAAAACCAAAAGACAGCTCCTTCTCAGCGGTTTGAAAGACAAGCCAGTCACCGCTTTCATCTTTCACTGTCCCGTTTGCCTGGGTCACATCACTTGCCTGCTTAACCCAGGTTTTTTCAAAATTAAAGGGTAGTAAGCATTCAATTCGTAAGGGTAGCTCTACATCATCTTTGAGTTTTCCGTACAACTCAACATCAAAACTTTTATACGTGGAGCTGGGTCGAATCGTCATTTTGAATGTCTTAAATGGAGAGTTCTTCATGCTCCATTCGCTCAGTGAAAACACAAAAGGTATGGAGATCCACACGGAAGCCGGCTTGCCTTTTCTCAAAGCTGGTTCGAATAGCGTCCGTCTAACCGCATTCGTAACAATTTGATCCAACTCAGGATCAAGGGCATCGACTATAAGCGTTTCTACCACCAGCCCACCCTTTGACACCAGAGCATTAATCGTCACACTTCCCTCAATACCTCGCTCCCGGGCAGAACGCGGATAGTTTATTGCGTTGCTTAAGGTTTCATACCCTCCTACAGGGTACGGTTTTATCAGCTCCGACTCGCTCGTATCTTTGTGAAACCAGGCACATTGCTGAAGAAGAAATAATCCAAGAAAGATCAATAGACCGGGAAACACCCTCGGATTGTTTTGCGTTCGCATAGAACAACTCCTTCCTGTTTGATAAACTTTATCCCAAATATAAAGTCTTGTTAGATAATAACAATAACTTAGGCAGCCTGGGAATGACTGAAAAGGGGCGACACCACTATTTCCTGCAAAAGGTTCCGTCGATCTGTGTCTGTGTCCAGGTACTTACGAGGGGGTTACTGAAGGTCAGAAAGTCGAGACTTCAAGCTAATACCATCTACCTTGTTCAGAGGCGCGACCCCCAGGATATCACCCAAAGTGGGTGCCAGATCTGTTGTTGAAACTGAGTCTGTCAAGACCTGGGTGTGAAATGCTAAAGCGCTGAAAATAATCGGCACATGACTATCATATTCATAGGGTGTCCCATGGGACGTTCCGTAGGGATTTCGGAACAGCCAGCCTTCAGTTTCCAGTGTGTATAAATCAGGGCTCAACTCCGAATGCATAAAATGACCAAGGCGGACAGCGTTTCGATCTGATGGATCGGGGTCCAGAAGCTCTGCTTTGGAATAGAGGCGCTGGATTCCCGCTACTGATTCCATATGAACCTGAAGAATTGAATCCACGACCGTTGACACTACCTGCATTGAGTCCATGATGACCTGGTTATAGAAATAGCTCGAGCCCTTGCGGTGGATAAATCGATGAGTGCCATAGATTGAGTCCAGAGCAGCATAGGCACTTTCTCGCGCAGCCCAATAATCGTTTTCGTTAACACGACCACCGGGTTTCCCCTCAATCTGAGTCCGATGTTCTGGTAAAGGGAGGCCTCCATGATCGGAAGAGAGGGCAAATAAGATGTTTTCCAGTCCAATCTCAGCATCCAGATAGTTCAAAAAGGTCAATAAATATTGATCTGTCTTGATCAAATGATCCATGACTTCATGAGAATATGGACCATAATAATGGGCAACCAGATCCATGGTTGAAAGCCCAATACTTAAAATGTCTGGTGTTGCATCTTGCCCCATTTGTTCTTCATCAATTAGTACCTTGGCCAAATCCAGAAGCTGACGATCCATCCAGGGTCGGTTCCCCAGCTCGCTAAGCACTTTTGTATCGTCCCATTGAGGCTCAAAACCGATAGGGAAAACCGGGGAATAAGGGCTGTCAAGATATCTGTCGGTCTCACCATTAAAAAAATCTCCATGAGTATATTCTGCATAGCTAGCCTCAGGAAGCGATTTGGTCCAGACAGAATCTCTATATGAAATCATATTCGCCTGAGTGTTAAATTTATGAAGCCAGGCTGGGATGGTTTTGGTATAGTAATCAGTGGTCGTAAAGGCTCCGTTCCAATTGTACCAGATTGCCAGATCAGGGTTTTTACCCCCCATCATGATGGAGGCTCGGTCCTTCGTTGCAAGTGCATATACTTTTGAGGTGGGAGAGACCGCTTTTAACCAGTCGCCATAAGTGGTTCCATTTACCTGTCCATAAGACACGTTGGACGCAGGAATATCAAGCGCTTTTGCATTTGAATCGTCAACGCAATAGACGTCTTTGTCTTTCACAGGATCGTACCAGCTGTTTCCTAAAATGCCAGCAGGTCCTGGATAGAGCCCTGAGCCCAAAACGAAATGGCCCGGTCCGGTTGATGTATACCCATGTTCATGATGGGCATTGTTAAAAGTGACACCGTGATCATGAAGCCATTTAAGCCCGCCTGAAAAGATCGGGAGATAGTGCGAGTATGTGTTATATGCAAGGTGGTCAAAGGAGATTACAATGACCAACCGCGGTTTTGGTTCTGGTTTACATGCAACGAGAAACAGTGCAATGAAAAGGTAATGAACTTTAAACATAATTTTCATGATTTCGATTATCCTCCCAGTCAGGGATTAGAATCCCCGCCTGGATAAGTACAGACCTGTTAAAGCGTCTTCATGGTTTTCAGATGAGCCCTGAGCTTCTTGAGAGACTGGCTATAATGGTCAAGCTTCTCATGTTCTTTGGCTACAACTGCCGCTGGTGCACGATCCACAAAGCGCTTATTGGCCAATTTCCCTTGAACCGATTTGAGAAAACCTTCTGTGTCACTAATCTCCTTTTCCAGACGCTCAATTTCTTTTTCCAGATCAATAAGACCTTCCAGGGGTATAAACAGTTCCATTTTATCAACCATGGCAGAGGCGGAAAAGGACGGTTTCTCTACATCCATGCCCAGTTCGATAGATTCTGCCCGGGTCAGTTTTGAAATGGTGGTCTGTGTCTTAGTGAGAATATCCAATTGCCTCTGAGAATGTACCCGTCCCACCAGCTTGATGCCCAGGGAGGGCGGTAAATTCATTTCAGAACGGATGGTACGCACTGCCGTGACTACTTTTTTAAGAAAATCCGTCTCTTTCGCCTCAGCAGGGGCGTGAAAAACCTCCCTGACGCGAGGCCATTCTGCCACAACCAGGTCTGGCTCTTCCTCCAGCTTCACTTGTTGCCAGATTTCCTCGCTCATAAAAGGCGCATAGGGGTGGATCATTTTCATGACATCCCTTAAAACATAAATGGCAATCGCCATAACGGTCTGTTTTTCTGTTTCTGTTCCATCGTAAAGTCGCGATTTAATCATTTCAATGTACCAGTCACAGAAATCATTCCAGATAAAATCCCAAAGCGATCGCGCCGTTTCATCAAAGGAAAAAGCCTCCAATTGACGGGTCACGCGTTCGATGGTCGCATTCAAGCGGTGGAGAATCCAGCGATCAGCCAGCTCCATGTTCTCCCACTTCTCAGGATTCAAATGATCAGCAGTAAGTTCAAAATCTTTATTCATCAGGACAAAACGACTGGCATTCCAGACTTTGTTCATGAAATTTCGGGCAACTTCAAGCCGTTCTTCTGAAAAGAGAATATCCTGACCCTTGGGGGCGATGAGCATGGTGCCAAAGCGCAATGCATCAGCTCCATATTTGGCAATTAAATCCAGGGGATCCGGTGAGTTACCCAGTGATTTGGACATTTTACGCCCTTGTCCATCCCGAATAATGCTGGTGAAATACACATTTCTGAAGGGGATCTCACCCATGAACTCATGACCGGCCATAATCATACGGGCGACCCAGAAGAAAATGATATCAGGACCCGTTACCAGATCATTTGTTGGATAATAGTAGGCTAGTTCCTTACTGTCCCCAGGCCACTGATGGACTGCAAATGGCCAGAGCCAGGAGCTGGACCAGGTATCCAGGACATCTTCATCCTGCTTTTGGTTTTTTGAACTGCACTTTTTGCATGCATCGGGCGCTTCGACTTGCACCATTATCTCGTTACAATCCTGACAGGTGTAGACAGGAATCCGATGCCCCCACCACAATTGACGACTGATGCACCAGTCCTTAATGTTGGTCATCCAGTGTTCATAAGTTTTCGTCCAATGGGCTGGATGGAATTCTATTTTACCGTCACGAACAGACTGTAGCGCAGGTTTCACCAGTTCGGTCATATTCATAAACCACTGTTCAGATTCATAGGGTTCAATAGGTACATTGCCCCGTTCCGAGTAGCCAACTTTATGGACGTATTCTTCGATCTTGTCAATAAGATCGAGTTCTTTCAGCTGCTCGATGATAACTTCGCGAGCCTCAAACCGATCCAGACCAATAAATTTACCGGGCACGTTGGCATTCAGGGAGGCGTCTTCGTTAAAAATGTTGATGAATTCCAGCTGGTGACGCTTGCCCATTTCCCAATCGTTGGGGTCATGTGAAGGAGTAATTTTTACGCAGCCCGTTCCAAACTCCTGCTCCACATAAGTATCGGCGAAAATAGGGATTTCACGGCCAACCAGGGGAAGGATCACATGTTTGCCGATGAGATGTTGGTAGCGTTCATCATCTGGGTGAACAGCAACACCTGTATCACCGAGCATGGTTTCCGGGCGTGTGGTTGCTACCACAAGGTAGTCATCAGAATCTTTTATGGGGTAGCGCATGTACCAGAGGTGACTGTTGCGTTCCTGGAAAATGACCTCTTCATCTGAAATAGCAGATTTGGTAGCGGGACACCAATTAACCAGACGCTTTCCTCTATAGATGTGACCTGCGTTATACAGTTCTACAAAGGAATGGAGTACGGCTTTATAGTATTCATCATCCATGGTAAAGCGTTCCCGTTCCCAATCGCAGGATGCGCCCAGCTTTTTGAGCTGTTCGATGATTATACCGCCATATTTTTCCTTCCAGACTCCGGCATGTCTCAGGAATTCATCCCTACCAATCTGATGTTTGCTGATGCCCTGTTCGCGAAGCATGTTGACAACCCTGGTCTCAGTGGCAATCGAGGCATGATCCGTTCCTGGGATCCAACAGGCCTCGCGTCCCTGCATCCGGCGCCAGCGAATCAGAATATCCTGCATGGTATTGTTGAGGACATGTCCAATGGTTAGAATGCCCGTTACATTTGGCGGGGGAATGACAATGGTAAAGGGTTCTTTTTCAGGGTTGGGTTCAGAATGAAAATAGTTTTTTTCCATCCAGTGTTTATACCATTTATCCTCAATCAGTGAGGCATCATAACGTTTGCTGAGTTCTTGTGTCATGTTGTCTATCAACCTTATTTATAACCACAGAGATCGCAAAGGGCGCAGAGATATCTAAAGTACTCTGCAGCAAAGTTCCCGTGCAAATCTCCAAATTTTCAAGCTATGAATTTAGACGTAGGTATAGGGGTCTGTAAGGGGAAAAGTGGGGACGCGTTTTGGGTTTTTGGGTTATTGGGTTATTGGGTTTTATGGGTTGCGAGGTTGCGTCATTCTGAGGCACAAATAGAGTTTGGAGCTATTTTTTGTTGCCTTTTGCCTCAGGATTTAGACACGAATAGCACTAATTTCCACTAAAATGGACTTAAGGCTCAATACTTTTCAGCTATTTCGTGCAATTGGTGTCAAAGAGTCATAAATGAGAGATTGTCGCACTCCTTTCAGTCGCTGGCAAAGACGGTGGAGCTGTTAAAATATCGGTGCTCATCATGGGTATGGAAAGTGTGGATGTTTGAGGGTTTGGAAGTCGGAAGGTTGGTAGGAAATCCATGGCACTCGGGGTTACAAGTTTCAAATTTCTTCGTTTTCATCTGCTTTAGACATAGACTTTAGACACGATTATCGCGTGGCTCCAAAAATTCGCGCATAAAAGGAATTGAGGCTATATAGTTTTTCCATTTGTCTAGTTCGTGCAATTAGTGCCAATGAATCAATAAAAGAGAGATTGTCGCACTCCTTTCATTCGCTGGCAAAGACGGGTCATATGGAACTGAACCTTTAGACCTTTAAACCTTTAGACCTTTAGACCTTTAGACCTTTAGACCTTTAGACCTTTAGACCTTTAGACCAAAATAAACGAGGGGAGCAAATTATCAGCGGAAATGCTTACTGGACGTGCAGTCTATTCTGCATATCGTTGATCCAGGAAATAACCTTGCCCTTGCTAAAAACCACCTGAGCATCTCCAAAGGACCAGAGGCTGTCAACGATGACATCTGGAGGTCCCTGAAGGGCCACAACATCAACGGCGTCAGAGCCAATGTCAAAGGTGCTGTATGGATAAACCACATTGGGATCTGTAATGATGCCAACCTTCATGGGATTCAATTCAGAGTTCTTCCATCCAACGACAGTGTCAGCTGAAAAAGTAATGGTGGAAAAACCATATCGCCACACAGCCCCTTTAATTTGAAGTGGATATCCCTGCACTTTTGACACCCAGTCTTTATTAGAACCGATGGTGAAAAAGGTATCCTGTTCCGCCTCCACCACGTCTTGATCTTCACTGTTTTCCTGAGTTGGTTCTTCGGTTTCAGGCTCGATCAGTTTCTTTTTCAACACAGGATTGACCCGCGGTTGAACAACTGCTTTTTCAGTATATGCCTTTAGTCGATCCGCCGGAGAATCTAAAAGAGATTGTATCATGGTGAACATAAAGACCGTGATTGCAGTGATGACAAACAAAGCGACCAGGGTGGTTTGGCTGGGAATCAAATCTGAAAATGTCGCTTTTTCGTCAAAATCACCTGGATAAGCACTTGCGGGCTCAGAGGTCGGTGCTGGTTCGGGTTCAGGTTTGGGCCGCGATCGATTAGCTTCCTGGTTGGGAGGAGCTTGATAGGCTTGCTCCTGCCTGTACTCCTGGTGCTTGGCCTGGGGTGGTTTTTCTTGGGCGTGAGGTGGTTCAGGTGGGGCGCGTCGGGGGGGAGCCTCAAAGGGTGCTTCTTTCACATGGAGAAAATGACCATATTTTTTTATATAGGTTAAGGCCACCGCTTTGGCCTCGTTGATCATTTTTATTTGCCTGTCTGCCTCAGGCTTCATGGGGTCGCCATCGCGGTATTTATCTGGATGCCACATCTTGGCCAATTCTCGATAGGCCAGCTTGACACTCTCTTCAGTAGCAGATTTATCCAGCCGAAGCGTATGTAATGCTGTAGAGATTTGCATGCCTTTACTGGCCATGGATCAGGTGTGCCCTTCCAGACTTTGGATACCGTTTTGCTTTAGCGGAAAAGATATTCAGCTTGATATCAATAGTCTAGTCTCGATATGCCTTCGATTGTGAGCATTTATCAACCTTGATTGATGACCTGCATTTATTTTTCGTGGCGGACAAAAAGGCTCGTGGTAAGACCACGTGGAGTTGAACTGCATTCAGCCGGACTGCTTCTGCAAGAGCACAAAAAGCAACTGAAGATTCCAGTGGCAAAACTAAGGTGCCCTGACCCCCAGACAGCATTAGCAACCAGGCACCAAAGCCAAGTCGGGTGTCTCAAAAGCCCCAGACAGGCGTCCAGGGCTTTTGGTCTTGGCGGAAGTACTTCCTTATTTTAAATAAACCAGCTTGATCGTCTGGCTGTAATTGCCAGTTGTGAGACGAGCAAAGTACATTCCACTACTTACCTGATTGCCAGAATCATTGGTTCCATTCCATTGCGATTCATACCAGCCAGCCGCTTCTATTCCCATCACTAAGGTTTTAACCCGTTTCCCAGAATAATCATATATTTCAAGAGTCACTCTGGATTGATCAGGTAAAGCATATCTGATGTTTGTGAAGGGGTTAAAGGGATTGGGGAAAGCATTCTTAAGCACATATTCAGTTGGGATCTCCGCTGAATTTATGCTAACCACGTCCAATATCTCCGTGGAATGTGTAATATCACACACGCTATTTCCAATCCCGGCATAAGCCAGGTGGAGTGTGACAGATACTGACATGTTTCCAGAATATGTATACACCGGTTGAGCCTGACTTGATGTACCGATACCATCACCAAATTCCCACGCATAGATCACATCCTGCCCCGTCAACCAGGAAGCATCTGCTGAAAAGGTGTATGTGTACCCATCAATACTCTTAATATAGTTGATATTGTTGATCATAATCTGACTCAAACCCAGACCATCTGCTACATTTGAGTTACTAGATAATCCACAAGCATTTTCTGCTTTAACCGAGTAATTGTAGGCTCCATTGATAACATCTGTGTGGGTTGTACCAGAAACCTCGGTCAGGAAGGAACCATCTCTAAATAGCTGATAATTGACCACATCAGAAACTGTACTCCAGTTGATCATGATCTGTTCACATTCATTATTGGTGGCTATTAGATTGAGGGGTATCGCCGGAACTGAGCCTGCCTGTCCATTATCAGTATTCGAATTGCTGGATTCGCCACAATCGTTGATAGCCCTGACAAAATAATCGTGATTTCCGGACGCGTTATCACAGAAGGGTGCATTGTTATCCTCCGCGATAAATGTCCCATCTTTATATATTCTATAACCAGTCGCTCCTGCCACGGCATTCCATGTCAGGCATATTTGATCGCATTCGTCACCGCTTGCTGATAGGCCAGAGGGGGCACTTGGGGGTGAAAGAGCACTCCCACCATCCGTATTGGAATTATCTGACATTCCACATTCATTTTCAGCCCTCACATAATATGAATGGCTACCGGTGGTTTGATCTACATAAGGTGGCGTATCATCATTGGCCAGGAATTCGTTATCTCGATATATTTTGTAATTGGTTGCACCAGTCACCCCAGTATAGTTGATGGCAACCTGACCACACTCTCCATCGCTGGCCGAAACCGCTGTGGGAGGATCTGGTTCTGACATTGCTGTCTCCGTATCGCTCAGCGATGAATTCGATTCTCCACAATCGTTTACTGCTATGATGAAATAGGAATGTGTTCCACTCGTATTATCCAGATAAGGTGGTAGGTTATCGGTGTAAAGGGGATCTCCATCGCGATAAATGTCATAACTGTCGGCACCCGTCACCGTATTCCAGTTGATAGTGATTTGGTCACAAGCATTGCTGGTTGCATTGATTCCAGAGGGCGAGCTGGGCACTTCACAAGCGACGTCGGTATCAAAATATATGTTCCAATTCGGACTTGACCCTCCAACCCAGGCAACCATAGCTTGATTTTCATCATCGGCACAGGCTGCTACAAAATCATCATTACTGGCATTGGAATCGTCAGAGAGAATTTCTGCCCCAGTCCAGGCAGTCCCATTATCTGAACTACGGTATTTTATCTGACCATCCTCATTAAAAGCCAGGTGGAAATTGTTGCCGCTTGAGGAATAGGGCATGTAATATACATCAGCCAACCATTCCATTGTCGTGCTGGTTTCAAGAGAATTGTTTGTGAACCAGTTTATGCCATCGAGCGTATATGCGTAATAAATATCATAGTCGCTGGAAGAGTAGGCGTAATTGAAAACAACTGCAGCGCGGTCATTATGATCTGAAACAGCGATCCGGGGATATGCATAATCGCTAGTTGATCCTGAAGCCAGGATTGGAGAACTCCAACCTTGCTCAGGAATTCCATAGGATGAATTAGACTTAATCACTTTTATCGTACCAGGGTTATCATCATCCTGGTACGTAATATATAAATTCCCATTTCCCCACCCGATGTCCACGTTCTGCTTAATCCCATCAAGAATAAAATCAGGGTCAGAAAACGTCAAACCATAATTAGTGGATCGCGAATAATAAATATCATCCTGGAATAAATCTTCCTCAATCCAGCAGACGTAAATATAAAAATAGCTATCCGTATCAACCGTAACTTGAGGACGCACGTTATCATTTCCCCCACCCCCCTCAAGGGTATGGAATACGGCTTCACTACTATTTAGATCTCTAACATAAACTTTTGTAGCACCAGTGGATGTATAATATGAAACAATGAGTTTATCCTGATTTCCCTCGCCGATTGTAAGATCGGGGAAAAAGGCATCATAGGTGGTGCTTCCAATTGCCCATCCGATTTGCCAAGTATCTCCATCGTCAGTGCTATATTTCACATGTATTTTAACTTGATCAAAGTTATAGTCTTCATAGGCAACATAAATATCACCATTTTCCCGTCTTGCCATGGAAATGGCCTTTTGATTCCCGGTACCAGCATCAATGATTCCATCATCATCCCAACGCAATCCAGCGCTGGTCAATGGTATTTCAACATCTATACCGGAGTTCACCCAATTGTATGCAGGTCGATCCGCAGCCAAGGGAATCTGGTTTTGCTTAGCGAGGGCTGATATCTTCTGGTCGACGATTCTTGAGTTGACTTCGTTTCCTGCCTTTTTAAAGATTGAGAGAGAATCCCTCTCCAGGGTCTCCAATCCAGATACTCGGTTTAAGACAATGCCCGCTGATCCAGTTTCCTTGAGTTGCTTTTCCGATCCAAAGAGAATCGATGTACCCAACAACAAATAGATCATTATAAGCATGGTGTTTGTCTTCTGCATTTGGTGCACTCCTTTTTGATTGTTAGTTCAATCCATACACAGAACTATTTGCATATGTGCACTTTTCAGATTTTTTTAATTATTTTTGTGTCTGAAGAATGAAGAAGGCTATTGGCGATAACTTGAGAAATAAGGGTGGATGAATAATTTTATCATGCGTGGGCCAGGCGCTTTCTGACCTAAAAAGGAATTAATAGTCGTTAACCCTGGTTTAAAATATTTTGCACACGTATCCTCCTGAACTCACAGGTTTCAACTTTTTGCCCAGAAATTTATTGCTTTGCTTTGTGATTCTAGAGAGATACGCCGCAAGCGTTCCGGCACTCCGAGTCTAATCCGATTCAACAAATCCAGAATTGAATCAGCGAGTTTATTGACCCTTTGGCTCCTGAGAATCCATGAAATCTACCCATGTCTCACTATCCCATGATTTTATGTCGTTTAAATTCCTATTAATCTCTTCGTGATTATAGTCATCCTTTATTTCGTGTCCATGATAATTCAAATAAACATTCAATGTGTTATCACTAAGACCGCATCCCTCGTAAACCATATTCTTTAAGAAACCATAATTCGCATATAACCCCGTCGCGTCTGTTCCAACCTGCACGCTAAAGCTACCATTTCCCATCACACGAATATTATTTATGGCATAACTAATGTTTTTTTGACCGACATCTATCCAGTCTAATTTTGGAAATGCCAGGTAGTAAAGGTGGTCTGCGAGTGGTGAGTCGGTATGTCGATAATGATCTTTCGCTTGGGGGCTGTGCCCTGAAAGCTTGCCAAGTTCTAGAATTCCCAGTACCCCTTTTCTGGATTCATTGTTTATACCGCCGAATACAACCTCATCTAAACCATCTCCAGTAATATCCATCAATTCTACATCTCCAATGTGACCAGCATGGGCATAAGTGCTAATAATGTGACCATCGGTCCTAATCAATGCCAACTTGGCTGGAAAATATGGCGTCTGATTAAGGGCAGCTACGATCATCGTGCTCGAATCTTTTGTAGCACTCGTTGTACCGAGATAAGCCATTAAATATGGTGGTTCATATTCTGACTCACCGAACCGTAGCCTTTCCCCCAAGTCTATTTCCCATCTTAATTCTCCCGTAGCATTAAGGCAGGTCAACCGGCCTGAATAATCCTTGTCCGAAACAATAATTGAATACAATATTTCATTTTTTCCATTCTGGTCGATATCCTCTACCAACAGTTGAAAACGGTATGCTTGGGGTCTTCCTCTGAGCGCAGCATCGTGATTATTTACAAATTCATACGGAAAGATTTCATGAGACCAAATTAGTTTGCTCTGACTGTTAATGGCTTTGAGAATATTACCTTCAATTTTTACTGAAACGGGGTTGGTATCCCGGGAATAAAACCACCCTCCCCACCCCATCCCTGCCAGCAACAGGATCGCTGCCAAATAGCGCAATACTTGATTTTTTCTGAGATGCGTTTTGGACCATTCTCGCAGAGAAATCTTATCCTTTGTGGTTATCGACAGATTTTTTAGAACAACGGCAACGGATTCTACTGGATAGACTTCCCTCAGGCGTTGCTTTGGATAGAGTAATCCTTCAGACCAACCAGAGCGTTCTGTTCCATGTTTTTCCACTCCTGGAGGCAGGGTTCCGCTCCCATGGGAATGACTATTAGCTGAAAGCTCTTGAAATGCTAATTCTGCTACACCTGCATTAATCTCTGGATGAACAAATGTATGAAAGGGTGAATAATAGAAGGCCTGAATTTTCGCAGGCAAACTCAACTCTGAAATCCCCCGCACCTTGCCATTAACATCTACACCTCCCGTAATCACGGTATTCTTCAGGATTTTATGCTGTGTACGCTGAATGGTCACCTTTTGCATTTGGGCTAGCACGGCCAATGACATTCCCAGACCAAAGGACTCACCTGTATAGAAATATCCTGTATCGGGAAAACCGAACATGACCCTGAAATAAGATGACTTCACCCCATTTTTGGTCTTCAATTGCTTTTTTGCCACACTTACCGCATCCATAGCCTGGTAATAGATCAAATCGTTGTTGCCCATGGGATGATTATTGAAAAAAATCATATCCCTGGTAGCATCTCTCCTCCTGAGTTCTACCTCAACTTTTAAGGGTTGGATCGTGGCCGTTATCAACCCGCTTTCAGCTTCGATTTGACCCTTCTCCACAAGGGGTATCCAAACCGTATCATCAGATGCGCCTCCCGCCATTTCCTCCCACTCCACCCTGATCTCTTCCAGCTGTTCAGGAATAGCGATACCAGACTGAATGAGGTAAGCATATATTCCCAAGAATTTCTCTTGGTTACCTACATTCGAGTCCAGCTTAAAATCCTTCAACTCAAGATTCAACCGGAGCAATGCCCCTGAAATATCACCTGTATAAAAGTTTACGGCTATTCGTCGGAGGTTCAACTCCTGGAAAGCTCTCTTAAAAACGGGATCCTTTAATTCTTTCAAACCACTATCCTGCATGGTCGCACAATAAGTACCAAGATTCTCCAAATATTGAGGTGAACGGTAATGCAAATTCTCAGGAAGGAATAGATCGAGAAATCCCTCATAGATTTCCTGATAATACGAAAGGAATAGCTGCGGGTTCTTCTGCTGGTGAAGCCGGGATAAAAATTCAGCATACAAATCCAGCTCTGCGCGGGATCCGATGCTGCCGTTTATCCTGAAATTGAGATCATGAAAGTCTTGTTCGATATTTTGAATAAAAGACGACAGGGGGCTATCCAAAGACTTTCACACACAGTGACGCGGGCTCAGCTACGTCATGAAAAACGGCGATGCCTTTGTTCACGGTTTCAAACCGGGAGTTGCGTCCTTCCCTGTTGGCAATTATTTGAATCTTCTGGGATCCATCCGCCAGTTGTGATTTTTCCAGACGAACCGTCAATCGATATTTTCGACCTTCCGGATTGAATTCAATAATTAGCTGCTCATCATCTGCGTTGCGGAGTTGAATTTCACCCTTGCCAATGAACTCTTTCCAATCCTGGGGCATTTCTTTGAGATCAAAGACGGCTCGCGGTGTTTGAACGACAATGTTCATCTGCTCCAGCGTTGGTAAACCAACATTCTCCAACGATATGCGTCCCTGCGAATCTGTGATAAATTCAAGTCCCAGGGGTTCGATCCTCACAGGGACATTTTGATACTTTTCAGCATCCTCTGCAATCAGATGCAGAACCGTAATGTTCGTATCACGGGACTCCATGAGGCGGATGAGCAATTCGCCATTTTGAGTGCTAAGCACCCCTTTATTTTCATAGCTCTGTTTTTTACTGGCTGGCTTGCTGTCTGCTGCCCTGGTCATGATCGGAGCGGTTACATCCTGATTCAGAGTCCCCTTCGTGTGCATCCGGGCAGTCAGTGTAAACTGGTCATTTGATTTCGGTTGAATCGAATCAGTTAATCCTTTAATCAGCTTCTCTGGGATCGATTTAAAATGTTCATCGGCAAGGCTGTATTGTTCCACCAGCTTTTGGAACTGCTCCTGACAGAATTGACAAGATTCAAGATGAATGCGGATCTGTTCAGATATGGCTTTCCCTCGCACCTGATCAAGGGCGCTTTTTTCAAGGCTTTTTAGTTCAATACAGCTCATCATATCCCTATTCATCCTCTATCACCATAGCATCCCTTTTCAGAAAATCATGACGATATTTCTCTTTGAGAGCCTGACGACCCAATTTTACTAGGTACTCCAGCCGACCCCGGTGAAGTTTCCAATTTGTCTCATCCAAGTCTCTGAATGCTGAATCATCTCTATACTCTGGTAGTTTGCACGGTGATCCATCCAAAACTGAATCCTCAAAGTATTGATCCAATATTTGACAATAGACAGCAACCTCAGCAGGTGATATTTTCTTCTTTGTCTCATATCGGGTCACAATCTCACTGCGATGGAAGGCTTTCACAAATGCCAGATAGTCTTGCTGAACCTCTTCGGTGACCTGATCATGCTGGCCTCCATCGGAACTGGAAATGGTTTCATATTCACCGAAAACTGTTGTTTGGAAACTCAGGATATGTTTCAATAGTCCGAAAAGTTGGGTTCTGCTGATGAAATGCCGATAATCCGTTTCCTGACTCAAGAAATCCAGAAACCTCTTTACCAAAGCAGGTAGAAGGGTAGACCTGTCGCCATCTCTATCGCCCAGAATTCGAAGTCCGGCCTCCCGGGTAATCTCCGGTTTTTCAGGATTGAAGTCTTGAGGAAAAGTGTACTCGCGAGGTTTATCCCAACGGAAGAAATACTCGCTATCTCCATAATTGATCATTTTGATACTTGGATCCCTCTGTGGCACAAGAGTGAGATTCCGGTAAATTTTAGCTCCTGCAGGATCCTTAATCGCGAACTGCTTTACGAGGCTCTGCTTGGCATGAGCCACAATGAGTCTACGTGTCATGAACAGCGCCTGGTCTGCATCTTTCATGATAAGCGGTTCCAAGGGTCGATAATATTCCTGCAACTGGTAGAAATTGTTTTGGGAATCCTGGGCAAAAAGCTCTGCTATTGAATCCAGGGCAAGCTTCTGGATTTCAGAGTTCTCATCACCGAGATATTCTGCGTCAAGTTTCCCTGCCCTTTTCCTGTAAACCAGGAACGCGGCTGCCAATGAAGCACAATATCGGATATACAGGTTCAACTCTGAACCTGACAATTCATTATTAAGAATTTTACCAATCAGTTGTTGGAGTCGCTCAGAATTCAGCATCAGCTCGTAATTTCATCCTACATGAGAATTATTGCTGGAAAAGATAGTTGCTCTGTGAATCGATAACAGGAATAAAAAGGCAAAAGCGAGCCCTGGCTTGATCATGGTTTAAAGCATAGCGCTCAAGCCAATACCAGTTATAGTTCAGAATGGGCGTTAGTTGTCTTCACGGTCCCTTCGATGTTACTCAGGATAAACTCCGCGCGGCGGTCTCAGAATTCCTGGCATAAATGTAGAGATTGCCACGTCTCTCCAAACGTGCAATGACCACTGTCTCCAATCTCCTGGCAACATCTGGGACACCCACACGGATATGCAATTGATCTGACTTGAATTAAAAGTGCTCAGATCCGAATTCCACACGAATAGATATTTATACTCGTTCTCAGTTCGTGACTATTCGTGCATTCAGAGTCATTCGTGTTCAATAAAGAGCGCGATGAATTCTGCCAAGCGACGTTTTGATAAGCTCAACATCCGGGCTGCACCCTTTCACGGAATCCATATTAAAACATGTAGCTTTTTCGTTCATTTCGTTGGATTCGTTGTAAAAAGAGAGGACGCTTATTCCAACTCTTGAGTCGGTATGGCGAAACGTGGTTGGGCAATGTTGTGGTATTACACCCTTTGCCATTCAGAATGTGCGTTATGTGTCTTCACGATCCCTTCGATGTTATTCAGGATAAACTCCGCGCGGCGATCTTAGAAGTTCTGACGCAAATCTAGCGACTGCCAGTCACATCGAGACTCGCCATGACCTCTGTCTCCAATCTCCTGGCAACATCTGGGACGCTCGCATGGAAACGCATTTGCTATAACAGGCTGTTTCAGCAGCGCCGTCCTGCAGGCAGCTATCTGGGGTCAGTTTAAAAATATCTGGTCTTATTTTTTTCGCAAATGCCTTCTCTGGAAGCTCCAAAGACCTAGGGCAAAGTAAATTGCAGTCATGAGTGATAGGGCAAGCAGTTCCCCCTGAATGTCACCAAGCCCCATCCCCATAATGCTGATTTTCTGAAGTGCAGAAATAGCAGGAGCTGGAGACATAAGACTTTGCCAGCTTACGCCATAATCCCCCAGATAGAACCAGGCATTAGGAGAAATGGGAAAGGCCGCCCCTGAAAAAAACATAAACAAAAACAAGGGGAAATTGCCTACCACGAGCACATCCGTGACAGAGCGGGTTAGCGCGGCCAGAATCAAACTGAAGGCTACCATGCTGATGCTGGTGAGGACTGTTATGAGTAAGAATGCCAGCAGTGATCCCCGCAACTCAAAACCCAGAAATGTAGCCGCGCACAGGGTGAGAAAAATGGCTGTCAAGCCGACTAAAACCTGGCTGGAGCCAACGCCCACCAAAAACTGCCAGCCCTCCATGCCAGACAATTTTAATCTGAGAATGGTTCCCTGATCTACTTCTACAATAATCGCTATTGTGGCTGAAAACATGAGCATAATAATGGAAAGAATCAGCATACCTGGCATCCAGAGCTCGAATTCATCAACCTGACCTGACAACCCCAGCGCCGTTTCTTTTACTGCAAAAAGTCGTTCCTGCCCTGTTTGCTGTGCCATGAACTCATTGAGCAGCTCACCCAAGCATACCGCCGAGATCAGATAGCCTGTGCTGGTGATGTTGCCTACAATTTCGATCTCCGGTGGGCTGGGAATTTCTGCCAGAATGGACTGACTGAAGTTGGCCGGGATCACCAGTAGAACATCCGCTTTTCTGGTCTCAATTCTTTTAACAGCGCTTTCTCGAGAGTCGCTGGAGTGGATACTCAGGAGAATGTTTTCTACGCTGGTCAAATAGGACTGAAAACCAGGTAGCACAGTGCTCCCCACATTGATGAACCCGCCCTGTATCTCGATACCCTGATCTAGATTTACCATAAGCGCCTTGTAATGAGGTTGACTTGCCTCATTGATGAGAAAATAAACAAACACAAAAAAAGGAGCCATTGATACTGTCAGGATGAGGATCCAGAAATTGCGGATCTGTTCCTTAATGCTTTTAATAAAGATGGACCAGATCATTCTCTTAGCGCTCTTCCCGTAAGGTGAATAAAAACATCTTCCAGGGTGGTTTTTCGGAGTTGAATATCCCTTATGTCCAGCCCGTGCTTTTGAGCCAGACCAGGAATTTCCCATAGCCTTTCCAGGTGCTGGAATGATCGAATCAGCAGCTTGTCCTGAACCACGGATATTGCTTCAGTGCTAAGACCCAAAGTCTTTTGAATGACTTCCCTAAAATGGGCTGCAGGCGTATCCTTATCCTTAAGCGCTGATTCGAGATCCGTCTCAAATAGGCATTCCAGACTATCCCCTGTTCCCAAACTTTGTTTTAAAGAATCCACGCTTCCAGCGATCAGCAACTTGCCATGATCAATAATTGCAACTCGATCTGACAGGCGTTCTGCTTCATCCATATTGTGAGTGGTGATGATGACGGTTTTCTTTGAAGCGAGAGACCGAATGAGATCACGAATCAGGATGCGACTCTGTGGATCCAGACCTGCTTCAGGCTCATCTAGAATGAGGACGGGGGGATCATGAATTAAAGCAAGAGCAATATTTAAGCGTCGCTGCATACCGCCAGAAAGTTTGGCAGCATAAACATCAGCCTTGCCCGACAAGCCCAGAATATTGAGCAATTCAGCTGCCCGCGCTCCGGCCTTTTCAGCGGACATTTTGTACATTTGTCCCAGAAAGACCAATTGCTCAAGACAGGTGAGCCGCGGCCAGTACAGATTTTCCTGGGGGCAAAAACCAATAATCTCTGAAAGGTTGCCCGGTAGCTCCCACTGAATTTCACCGCTGTCTTTTTGCAGGAGACCACAAAGCATACGGATGGTAGTGGTTTTCCCGGCACCATTTGGACCCAACAAACCCAGAATCTCGCCCTGATTAATTGTCAGAGACAAATCATCCACGGCAAGAAGATTACCAAATGTTTTCTTGAGATGAGAGATCGATAACATGGTTTATCCGAAATGCTTGAAAACACTTACTCTAATTATTTAAGTAGCACCATTTTTATGGTCTTGCCTAAATCTGCTCCACTGGCACGACACAGATAGAGCCCGGCTGGCACTGGAGTTCCTCCTTGATCAAGACCCTGCCATTCCAGCTTGTGATGCCCAGCTTCCTGATACCCCCTTTGAAGTTCTGAGACCAGTGCACCCTTCACATCGTAAATCACAACTGAGATTTCCCCTGGTTCAGACAGTTCATATTCAATGTGCGTGCCTGGATTAAAAGGGTTCGGAAAATTCTGCTTCAGAATGAAGCTTTCTGGAATACTGTGCTTCTCCTGATCAAGCCCCACCACAACCTGTTCAATATTGTAGAGCTGATAGCGTTGGGGTCCTGCAAAGGTCACAACATCCCTTTGAACCAGACCCACATCCGGCGCAAACCAATCGTAGTATTCATAGTCCGCTCCAATAAAGCGGTGGAAACCGATACAATTGGTGAAAATTCCATAAGGGGTTTCCAGCGTATCGCCTATGCTTGTTAGCGTGATCTGAGAGTTATCAGTTCCTGGGAATTGGAAAGTCCAGAAGGCCTCTAGGTCGGCTCCAAAATCATAGAGTAACTGATCTGCTGCTCCTGAATTGATCAGTACCTGGTTGCCACTATTTCGGAATGAGTTAATATTTTCGTAAGGATACCATGCATCAAAATCATAGTAGGGCTCGCCTGTCATCAAATGTGAATCCACGACTGTAATATAGGTCGAATCAAGAATACCGGCGTAGCTCCAGACTTGACCGACAGCCATGGGAAAATAATTCAGCGTATCGGGTGTCATACCAGGAATTCCCAGAGTCCCCTCTTCCAGGAGGCAATGCGCTTTGACTTCTCCCGCCTCTGACCAAACCATAAACGAGCAATTCGGTCCTTTTGACATAAAAAGATCAGCTTTGCCTAAACCTGAATTGGTTACTGTGACAAGGTCATTTCTCCAGGCAGATGAGCCATCCGGCGCGAGTCTGCTGGCAAATATATCCGCACTGCCCGGATTGGTGTTTTCAATATAGGCCGTGAGTAAATCATTGCCCATATTGTCCACATTAATATCCATATAGACAGATGTGCTCAATAATTCAATCGCCTGACCGGTATCGCCCCATTGTCGACTACCTGAACTGTCTATCCGTTGTGCAAAAATTCCTCTATTGTTTTGATTGGCGTCGGATTCGCCCCAAACTGCGTATACACCCAGAGCATCGTCAGGTGTTGTTATTTCTGGACTGATTCGAAAATGGTCAGACTGGGTAGAAAGTTCCGAGGGTGACGACCATGACTCTGTCCCGTCAACTCCAATTCTTTGAAGCATCCCGGTTTGATTCTGACCGTTTAATTCCGTCCATGCTGAGTAGGCACCTCCCTGATTGTCTGGTACTACATTCTGGAGCCAATTGCCCAGGGGGAAACCAACCGGATCTCCAACGAGAATCCAGGAAGCCCAAACTGGGTTTCCCGCCAACGTGTATTTCTGCTGGGTTATCTGACTAGTCAAAGCCGGGAAAGATCCGGTTTGGCGAATGGCTTGAAACAGGATATTTCCATCAGAACATCTGACTGGTTGGGGACTGACCAGACTGGCATTCAGACTGGAAACGGCTATCCCGTTGTTGCCCCACAGCAGCTGACCATCCGGTCCTATTCGCTGAAAGCGCAGTGAGGTAAAATTATCAGACCAGGAAACCACGACGCTATTATCAGAAGGCTCTACCAGCAAGCGGGGTGAGATATTGTCTCCACCACTACTTGAGAGTGCCAGACCACTATCACCCCAGAGTTGATTTCCCTGGGAATCAATTTTATAAATATAGACTTCCCAATTACCACTGCGGGTATCCACGCTGGAGATGATGGCGTTGTCCTGCTGGTCTACCACCAGGTTCATATGATAGACGGCAATCCAGCTACTGTTGGGCGCATCACTCACCAACATCCCGCCCGTAATTAGCTGTGGATTACCATAAACATCGAGACGTTGCAGATAAATGTGATAATTACCCTCTGAGAGCCATGCCACATAAGCCCCACCCTCTGAAGTGCTGACGATTTGAGGTTGTATTCCGCTACCAAGATTAAGTGGATTTCCAGGGTCATCAGACCATTCCCCCCTGACAACGACTACCATCACGATTAATATTAGACAAGCCCGCATGTCATCATCTCCTGTCTTTCAAGTTCTAATTAAAAGATGGAAGAATATAAGATGAGATGAGGGCTTGGGGGAACTTGTCAGCGTAGACCCAGCTATCATTTAAATGCGATCCAGAAGCGTTCCTGTCAATTGCCATAGGCGGATTTCATCAAGATAAGCCCTGTATTTTGCTTGAATCAGACTGTATTTCACGCGACTCAAATTCAACTGTGACTCACGAAACTGAGTAGAACTCACCTGACCAAGATTGAAATATTCACGCGTTTGTTCAAAATTCATTTCAGCTGAGGCCAGACTGGTTTGTTTTAATTCCAGGACTTGGATACTTTTCACATAGGAGCCATAGGCTGATTCTACATCCCTGGCCATCTGTCTTCTGGCTTCCAGAGCATCCAACTCGCTATTCTTCTGAAGGATTTTTGCGCTTTGAATGCTCTTGCTTTTACGACCGTCAAACAGATTCCAACTGAGTGTCAGCCCACTTGTGAGTGACAGGTCAGCATTGTCCAATGCCAGATCGAAATCAGAATTTGTCTGCTGTAACCCGTAACTTCCAGTAAGATTTACAGTGGGCATGAGCGAACCAATACTATTTTTGTAACTCAATTCGGTCTGGTCTTCCGAATTGAGACTTAGAAGATAGGTTGTATTTCCCGTCAGACTCAATTCTGCCATATCTTTCAGGCGGTACTCACCAAATTTTCGCTCTACATTTTCAGGGATATAGGTTTCATCCAGAGCCCAACCCAACAACAGGTTTAATAATTGGCGCGCTTCTGCAAAGCTATACTGCGCTTCCAGCACAGAAGTACTGTCGTTATCAAAGTCAACTCTGGCACCCAGCGCCTGCAAGCTACTGCTCATTCCGCGGGCATTTTTATCCAGTGCCTGCTCAAGACGATCCCGGGAAACGTTCATCTGATCCTTGAGAATGTTCAGGTTGTCATAGGTCATGAGAAGACTGAAATAGCCCTGTGATGCTTGCAGCAAAGTGCTTTCAACAACCAGTTCCTCTCGCAATTCAGTGGCAGATGCCTGGGTCTTCAATAGTCTGTAACTATTTATGCCCTGCAAACCTTTGAACACCGTATAGCTGGCGTTAAGACCAGAACTATTACGTGTGGAGGTGCTGGTAACTGCTCCTCCCGCGGTTTGTAGGGTCGCATCTGTGTAGTTTGTGCTGGCATTCAGATCAACACGCGGGAGCAAACCAGCATTGGCCCGGCTGGCATTATTTTTTGAAACCTGTGTATTATTCCCGGCTTGTTGAATTCCGATGTTTTTTTCCAGGGCTACCTGCATGGCTTGTTCAAAGGTCAGATGATTCTCTGCCATAAGCAACAGGGGCAGGCTTAGGGCGAATGCTATAATTTTCTTCATAATTAACTCTCGGTTCCAGCTGCAAACTGGGCATCGATATCCAGCTCTTTGACGGCACTTTCAATTTCTTCAGGTGTGGGCAGTACACCGGTTCTCAGTTTAATCCAGTAGCGCCTCATATCATTTGAAAGACTTAAGAGCACTGGCAGTAGCACCAGGGTGCTAAGGGTTGAAATGATCAGACCATAGGCCACAGCAATTGCCATGGGGACCAGCAATTGGGCATCGGGATTATTGGCTATAATCAGGGGTGCTAAACCAGCGATGGTTGTTAGTGAAGTTAGCAGAATAGGTCTAAATCTCGACACGCCAGCGTCATAGATTGATTTCATATAGGTCAAGCCATTTTTGAGATTGCGATTGATGGTGGAGATCAGCACAATGGAGTCATTCACCAAAATTCCAATTAAGGCCAACACACCAAAGTAGGAGGGCATATCTACTGGAGTAGAGTGAATCGCATGTCCCCAGCCAATACCGATAAAGCCAATGGGGATCAACAGAAACAGCAGGGTTGCCTGTAAAAAGGATCTGAAAGTAAAGGCAATCACAGCAAAGAGGAGAACCATGGTGATAGGCAAAACACGGCCCATGGATTGCCTGGCTTCTGCCATCCGCTCACCATGTCCACCAATAGTATAGCTCACACCGGGATACTTATTAAGAATGACGGGGAGTATGTTTTCGTTCAACTCCTTTTTGATGCTGCTTAGATCAATCGATTTATCCTTGGCATCGGCTTCAACGGTGATCTGTCGCTGCCCATTCAAGTGTCTGATCATGCTCAAACTGCTGGTATAGTGAATATCTGCGATATCCTTGAGTAGAAAGGTCTGACCGCTTGATGTCCTGATCCGCATAGACTCCAGATCGCCTATTGATGATCTGTCTGCACCGGCATAGCGGACCCAGATTTTCACTTCTTCGGTTCCACGATTAATCCGCTGAACTTCTGCACCAAAAAAGCCATTCCGAACTTGAGCCATGACGGTCTGTACATCCAGTCCAAGCAATAAAGCCTGGTCCTTCAAAGTCAGTTCAACCTCACGCATCCCCTGTTGATTATTATCAACGACATTTTTTAGTCCCGAAAGGTTGATCAGTTCTAGCTTAAACTCAGCAAGAGCAGCCTCCAGCGTTTCGATATCTTCACCGAGCAGGGAATAGGAAACGGCTTTCCCGAATTGGCTGACTTCAACAAATTCAAGTCGTTCAGCCACAGGTAGCGGACCTACCGCTTTTTGCCAAGCACTGGAGAAATCAGTTGAGAGAAAGTTTCGCTCTCGGGTGTCGGGAAAATTGAAGGATACATCACCTGAGTTAGTAGCATTCTGGCGCTTTACCACACTGGTGATAATGGGTTTACCTTCTTGTTCAGAAAATTGCGCCCCAACTGCCCTCCCTTTTTCTGCAATGATATCGAGAATTCCATCAGTGACCGATTGTGGCGTTCCTGGGGGCATCAACAAGGTTGCACTTGAGTAGGTTTGATTCTCGAAACTGCTGCCACCCATCTGTATGATTCCACCCATGACAGCACCGATGGTGACTATAAAAGCTCCAGTTACCAAAACCAGGGTCATGACACGATTTTTTAGTGCTTTGTCAATGACAGGTGCATACCAATGGTCTCTCATCCAGGCCAGGTAGTAGGTGGATTTGATTTCAATCCACGAGGGTTTTCGATCCTGAGCAAGGGCTCGGGAGTGGGCAATGTGGGCTGGTAGAATCAAGGCGGCTTCAATGAGCGAAATGAAGAGAGCAGCCATAACGACCACTGCCATTTCCAGAAACATTTGCCCAAAAACTCCATCGACCAGGAGAAAAGTTGAGAAAGCGATAATCGTTGTGAGTACCGCGGCGAAAACAGCCGGCAATACTTCCAGTGCGCCATCAACGGCAGCCCGAATACGACGCTTGCCTTTTTCATGCTGTTGATAAATGTTCTCGGCAATGACGATTCCGTCATCCACCAGGATACCAACCACGAGGATCATTCCAAAAAGAGAAAGTCGATTCAGCGTAATGTCGAAAATGGAAATGATGGCAAACATGCCCAGGAAGGACAAGGGTATGGACATTGCCACCCAGAAAGCCATTCTTGGATTCAAAGCCAAGGACAGAAATACCAGAACCAGAATAAAACCAAGCATTCCGTTACCCAATAAAATGGATTGCATGCTACGAACTGAACTGGCGCTGTTCTGGAGGACCTTGGCCTGAAGAACTTCATTTTCAAGATTGAAGGAAATGATGTAGCTTTCAACAGTACTGGCCACAAAAATGATGTCTTCTTCGCTGGTGTACTTGACGGAGATAAGCGCTGCTGGTTTGCCATCGACAAAGACTGCATCTGGTGTTTCAGCCCACTTTTCGCTTACATCAGCCACATCCTTGAGATGCAAAACCGACCCATCGATATTGGCTCTCAGAATAATGTCTTCAAGACCTGCAGCGTAATATTGTTTTTGCCGGATTCGGATACTCAAGTCCTCGGATTCGCCACGGATGGTTCCGCCAGTGATATCCACATTTGCATTTTTAATGACCTGAACGGCCTGTGACAGGGTGATCCCATAGGTTTCAAGATCAGTCTCGCGAAATGCGATTTCGATCTCTTCCTCTGGAAAGCCATTGATATCGATCTTACTGATACCAGTGACACTCATAAGATCAGCTTCAACTCTCAGGGCGGCTTCCTTTACCTGTCTCAATTCAAGATCACCATTGATCATGAACTCGATGGCATCGGATCTGAATTCCCATTTACTGGCTCGTGGTGGCTCAATTCCTGAAGGAAATGAATTGATACCATCCACGGCATTCTTGATTTCCTGGAGGACGATATCTGGATCAACACCACTGGTGAGCTCTACCGTAACAACACCGACATTTTCTCTGGAGATAGATGTCAATCTTTTAATTCCCGTCAAGCCTTGCAGGCTTTGCTCGATCTTTATGATTACGCCTTGCTCGACTTCCTCAGGTGAAGCTCCGGGATACACCGTTGAAATATTGACGACACCGGGATCGATCTGAGGCATGAGGGTGGATCTCAAGGATCCGAATCCAACCAGTCCCATGATGACCAGCAAAAGCACCAGAACATTGCCTGAGGTGGAGTATTTGATAAAATATTGAATAAGGGATTTCATGTGCGTTCTCTATGCCTCTTTCTGATTCTTATTGGCTGCACCTTTGTCTTTGAGCCCCGGAACTTTCACCTCTGTACCATTATAGAGACCTTGGGTTTGTCTGGAAATCAGGACCCCATCTTCAAGTCCCTTAACCACAGCTGTTTCACCCTGGGCTGACACCACATCAACAGTACGGTATTGAATCGTACCATTTTTATATTCCAGAATAGTCGTTCCGTTGTATAGCATTTTACGAGGCATTTCAAGACCATGAACGCTAGAACTGGTCAGAACAGACCCCTTAAGAAACATCTGTTCCCAGAGTTCTGGTGCTGAAATGGAAATAAAAACCTGAACCATCTGGGTCTGTGCGCTGATGCTCTGATTAATTCGTGATACCGTTCCGGTCCACTCCCCGGCAACATTGTCGCTAGTAAGAACAGCCTTGTCGCCAATTTTAATCTTCGCGATTTCATCAAGACTCACGTTGCTTTCAAGATCAAATATGGTGGGGCTGATAAAGGTACCCAGTACCTGGCCACCCATGACCAGGTTTCCAGGGGAAATATTACTGCTGATGAGGACACCATCAAAAGGGGCACGGATGGTGTATTTTTCCAAACGGGCTTCTTGTGATTTGATAGAGTAATAGCTATTGTAGATGCCTTTATTGGCTACAAAATATTTTTCCCTGTCGTTTTGAGATTCGGGTAATGGTCGGGTTTTGGTATCAATGTGAAAACTGTTCAAATATTCATTCCAGACCTTGTAGCTCTGGGGATAATCAAATTTTAATTCTGGTAGAAGCGCTGCAATTGAAGTGAGTAAACCACTGCGTTGAGCTTTCAGATTCAGCTCAGACTCTTCCTTGTTAATGCGTAACATAACCTCCCCTGCGGAATAGGCCTGTCCTTCCAGGAATTCTTTCCCGCTATACTGCAAAACACCAGAAACCTCAGCCAGTAGATTGACCTTGTTATGGGCTGTGAGACGCCCAATGACCGGCACAATAAGTTGAATCTCTTCGTTGTGAACTTCCAGGACACTAATCGATGGGCGATTGTCTGATGGTGGCTTGCGGTTGGGTGGCGATTTGAAGGACGCTAATAAAAACATGAAGACTATTGATGTAAGAACAACGCCGACAACGCTAATTAATTTTTTGATTCCAGGTTTCATATTTATCCCCAATTCGATTTCTTTTTTCATGGCGGGCTGAAACTACCCTAAGCTGTCCCTAAGGCTGGAGATATTCGATTTGGGGTCAGAATTGGACGATTAAGCGAGCATTTGAGCGATAACCCTTTGTAGTAGTCGATTCTGGTAATTTCGTCGGTTCATCGCCTTAAACCAATCGTTCACCCTGTCAATTCGGATATATTTCGAATTCAGACTTTGTTTTAAAAGTCCTACAATATATTGGGCCATGAAAAAATTGATCGACCTCCGCAATAATCACACAACCCAACATGTAGCCTTTTGGGGAGCCTACTTACTATTTACCGTATTCATAGCCACGGTCCGTTCAAGTGTTGTTGAGGAGGTAACTTTCCACTTTGGTTTTGAGTTCACCCAGACCCTGTTCATGGTCATTGCTGTCTATGTGAATCTCAGAATACTCATTCCTCTATTTCTCGAGAAACAACGCTACTGGAGTTATTCAATTCTAGTGATCCTGTTGCTCTTTGTAAATGCCTTTCTGCTGGTGAGCTTTTTGAATCTTTTCCCTGATGTAAAACCCCACTTTATCAATAAACCCGATCCTTCCCCGCATTGGATTGTCCCCGTGGTTTTCATGGAAATCATGGTGGTAGCTATTTCTTCTGCCCTTCATTTTTTGCGTGAAAACTTCCGCTTAAAGGAGGCTGCTCTGAATCACCGAACACTTGAGAGTAGCAAACTGAAAGCCGAGTTGAATTCACTGAAATCTCAGATCAATCCACACTTTCTGTTCAACTCTCTGAATAACATCTATTCCCATAGTCTCCTGGAATCCAAAAGGACGCCTGAGCTTATTCTCAAGTTGTCCGGATTGCTGAATTATATCATCTATGAATGCCAGGATGAATTAGTTCCTCTGGAGAAAGAGTTGGAGTTTTTGACCAATTATGTGGACCTGGAACAAATTCGAATTGATGAATCCGTTCAGGTCAACCTCAATATTAATGTCATAGATCCCATGCTGCGAGTAGCACCATTATTATTCGTACCGCTGATTGAAAATGCTTTCAAACACGGGGTCAATATTGCAGCGGAAGCACCCTTTATTCAGGTCGATCTATCAATGGATGAAAAGCATACACTTCATTTTAGTTGCCAGAACCTGAAGGATGCTTTTCCTGAAGCGGAAAAACATTGTGGAGGGATTGGTCTTGAAAACGTACGTAAACGTCTTGAACTGATCTACCCTGGAAAACATGAATTTGTGATCGAGGAAAATGATGATCAATATACTGTGATTGTGGAGCTTGAGCTGGGAGAGACTGAGGAATGAGTCAACCCACTGATATTCGTTGTTTGATCATAGATGATGAAGCACCTGCCCGAGCTGTAGTTCGTAAATATCTCTCAGATATTCCGGGTTATGAGATCATTGGCGAATGCAAGAACGCCTTTGAAGCCAATGAGGCCATACAGGGCCAACAGCCCGATTTGATCTTTCTGGACATCAATATGCCCAAACTCTCTGGTTTAAAGCTGTTGGAAAGTTTGAGAAATCCACCCCTGGCTATCATCACCACGGCGTATCGAGAATATGCCCTGGAAAGTTTTGCGTTAGATGTGGTGGACTACCTCCACAAGCCATTTTCCGTGGAGCGATTTATCCAGGCATTAAACAAGGCCAGGTTACGACTACAGCCAAAAACCCTGAGTCTGAATCGTGAACCAAAAGCAGACGTAATTCCTACTGAGGAGCCGGAAAGTGACTTCATTTTTCTAAAAGTAGAGGGTCAAATGATTCGCGTCGACCTCCGTGATATTCTCTTCGTTGAAGCCGTAGGGGACTATTTGAGCGTTGAGACTCGGAACGGCAAGCACCTCTCATATATGTCCATGAAGAAAATGATCAAGTTGTTACCGCCCAAGCGCTTCGCTCGGATTCACAAGTCCTATATCGTGAACCTGGCCAAAGTGAGTACCCTTGATAGCAGTCGGGTCTATCTGGGTGAAAAAAGCTTCCCCATCGGGGCTACCTTTCGCGGTGCCTTCATCGATTTGGTCAAATCACATATGGGATAGCCGCAGCGGTCGGCTCCCACTTTGTCACAAAAACTTCAGTCTTCCATCAACGAACGGACAGGATAATCCTCTCGCTTTCGTTGCCCAGTCGATCCAGGGCTGTTACCGCTATTTTGTCCAGAACTTCAGGTGGCGTCATCCCGTCTTCAGAGCGGATCATGTAAGGCAAAATCAAGCCCTCCTCTTCCGACAGAAGAATTTGATAGGTCCAGTGTTTACCACGCTGGAGATATAGGACCCACCTATAGACCTCATCTGGGTTTTCATGGAGCCAATTCAGGCGGACACTCCCATCCCTGATTTCAAGTTCCACAAGAGGAGCTGCCGGTGGCTGATCATCCAGCCATGGCGATGGTGGAATCAATACGGGTTCTGCATAGGGTCCTTTTAATAAAATGTCTGCAATCCCACCATAGTTTTTCTGCAGCGCCTTCATTGAAAAATGCACATTCCCCGGTCCGTCCGGAACCATTCCCCGGGTGATCATAATTTGACTGAAATTCTCCAGGGCATCTGCTTCATCTTTGATTTTACTGGTGAACAATCCGGGCCATAGATTGCGATTATGGAGATTCTCGCCTACCCACCAACCAAGTAGAACGGGGTAGCTTTGGGGAATTTTTCGGGTTGGCCAGTAAAGCTGGGGAGTCCAATAATCCACCCAGCCTTCATTTAACCATAATTTTGCATCGGCATAAAGCTTGTCATACTGATCATATCCCTGGATGGAGGGTGGATTTCCTGGACGCCAGATTCCAAAGGGGCTGATACCAAATTTTACCCAGGGTTTTTCAGCTTTTATGCCATCATAAATCCGTTTGACAAAAATATTCACTGCCTCGCGACGCCAGTCATGACGTTCCAACCTACCACCACTTGCTTGATACGCTTGCCAGGGTTCATCGTCAGGAAATTCTATACTGCTATAGGGGTAGAAATAGTCATCGAAATGGACGCCGTCAATATCATAACGTTTGACCACATCCATGACCACAGCATACGAGTAGTCCTGGGTTTCCTGCAGGGATGGGTCCAGCCAGAAATAACCATTATCTAATTCTCTCACAATCTCTGGATGGGTTTCAATCACAGAGGTCTCATTTTTCTGACCGACTGGATGGTGAGCTCGATAGGGATTAAACCAGGTGTGGAGCTCTAACCCTCGTTTGTGTGCTTCTGCGACCCAAAAAGTGAGGGGGTCATAGTAGGGATCAGGTGCCTGCCCCTGAACACCGCTGAGATAGTATGACCAGGGTTCAAGTTCACTGGCGTAGAGGGCATCACATTGGGGGCGGACCTGGAAAATAATGGCATTCAAATTCAATATAACCGCACTGTCCAGCAAGCTGATAGCTTCTGCTTGTTGTTCCTCTGTACTGAGACCGGGCTTGCTGGGCCAGTCTATATTTGCCACCGTAGCCACCCAGGCGGCGCGAAATTCACGGGGAATTTCAAATTCATGCTTCACGACTGGCGCTTCAATAACGACTGGTTCCTGAATGAGCTGGGGTTGTGGACCAGCACAAGCGACGAGTAAGACAAATCCTATGAGGATTAGCGGCTGTTTCATGGGGGTTTTTCCTGGCATTTTCGGGTCCAAATCGTTGGGTTCAAGGCAATATAGTTGCGGATTTGCTTGAGGACTAATGTTCGTAGCTTGAAAATAGAAAATAGAAAATAGAAAATAGAAAGTAGGAAGTAGGAAGTAGGAAGTAGGAAGTAGGAAGTAGGAAGTAGGAAGTAGGGTAATGAGACGAAAGTGATTTTCAAGTAAGTTCTTAACTGTAGCTCAGGATAATCCGAGTCAGGTCAAATTGGTTTGAGGTTTGGATTTGAAACTGGCAATTTGGGCAGAATTGACAATTAGGGAACACATCTGAGCATAAGGTGTTATTTTGCATTCTGGTTCTCTAGCTGAGCACATTGCATCTGGCTGAGTTCAGTTTGAGATGACAGCACGCTTGCGGACTGAAGAACACTTTCGCCTTGTGGAACAAAGGCTGATTGCTTATCGTTACCATTTATGTCACCTATATCGTTTTTCAATGGAGGGTTTCAATCATATTTCACAGATTTATTCTTGGGTTTCTGGTGTTGCTTGGATCATCCCTCGCGGCTGAGACCCCCATGGTTGATGTAGAACTTGTTCCGCTTGTCAGCGAGGTGAACCCTGGAGTTCTCTTTGAAGTGGCCGTGGTTTTTTCCATGCAATCAGACTGGCACATCTACTGGAAAAACCCTGGCGAGGCTGGTCTGGCGACGGATTTTGACTGGACGTTGCCGAATGGATACGGAATAATAAGTAAACGTGAACCCGTACCCAATCGACACGTGGAGGACGGAATTACGACCTTTATCCATAAAAATGAAGCCGTTTTCCTATTCCAAGTTCTTCCGCCAGCACAACTCTCAAAAACAGATTCTTTTCAAGTGGACATCAGTTGGCTCGAATGCAAAGATGTCTGCAGGTCCGGGTCTCGTCAACTTGGCTTTCAGCTTCCCCTGACTCATGAGTCCACCCAAAACTCTGAGACCTGGCGGGAACTATGTGCAAAAGCGGAGTCGCATTTTCCTGTGGAGACTCAAGCATTTGAAGGACAGGCAAGACTAAAAAGAAATCGGGTTGAACTCCGCATTCCAGCCCGCATGGCTGCCACTGGAAAACTGATAGCGGCAGACTTCTTCCCCTTTGAGGAGATGATCTATGATATTGGATCCGCTGTTAGGGTGAAGTCTCGATTCCGCAATACAATTATTGTTATTCCCCTGGCTGGCGATCGTGATCAAGATCCAAAAATGCTCCAGGGTGTGTTAATTCAAAAATATTCATCCCCTGAAGGGCTTGTTACCACTCAATCAATAATCGATACACCAATTCAATAAAAGGAGGCCACTATGCGCCTGAAACACATATTAGTTCTTACCTTAACAGTCCTGTTGGCTACGAATCTCACATATGGAAAAGACTTGAAAACCGGCAAATCAGTACCTGACTTTTCACTCACAGACATCGCCGGAAAAGTTCATGCTCTGAAGGATTATCGTGGCAAGTATGTCGTGCTTGAGTGGGTCAATTACGAGTGTCCCTTTGTCAAAAAACACTATAACAGCGGCAACATGCAATCCCTTCAAAAGACCTATACCGGAAAAGATGTGGTCTGGCTGTCCATCAATTCGTCCGCCCCTGGAAAGCAGGGGAATTTTACGCCAGCTGAAGTCCAAAAAAGAGCTCAAGCCCACGGTGCCTCTTTTTCCGCCTATCTCGTTGATGAAGATGGCAAGGTTGGTAATCGGTATGATGCTAAAACCACGCCTCATGTTTTTATCATCGATCCAGCGGGCGATCTGATATACAAGGGTGCGATCGACAACATTCGGTCGACCAATATCGAGGATATCGCTAAAGCCGAAAATTATGTCTCAGCGGCTCTAGATGCGGCCATGGCAGGAAAGAGGATTGAGGTCAGCAATACGCAATCCTACGGTTGTTCCGTAAAATATTGATTCAAGAACACATCGGAAATCCGAAACTTGAAATTTGGATTTGAGGCCACCATTCTGAGATTGCCTTGCTCTGTGGTGTAAAGTTAGAGCGTTCTAGATGGAAGGCAGTAGTGCACTGCTGAACAGGACTGTTTTTGAATGGAGTCTGTTTTTTTAGACACGAATTGCACAAAATTGATGCATTCAAATAACTGCAACAAAATTACTTTGACCACCACGCCAAACCTGTCCGACGCCTGCCTATGCCATAGCGGCTACGCGCAGGCAGATAATTGACGCTTGCAGATGGTGACCAGAGTAGAAATAAAAAGTTCGACAATTTAGACCTTTAGACCTTTAGACCTTTAGACCTTTAGACCTTTAGACCTTTAGACCTTTGACACTAAAGAAAAGGGGCAGCATCGGCCACCCCATCATTACGGATTATTTGGTGAATCTTCTTTGTTAGTGGTGGTGTCCGCCTGCGCCATGAACATGGCCATGCTGCAGTTCTTCCCTGGTGGGTTTTCGAACATCCATAACCTCAACGTCAAAATGCAAGGTCTGGTCAGCCAGGGGATGGTTCAGGTCTACTGTGGCGGAGCTCTCGTCTACGGAAACAACCGTAGCTATCCGCGTATCATGCTCATTTTCAACCTGAAACTGCACACCTACTTTTACTTCGCTGGCATCATGAAAATTTGCCAGGGGAATTTCCTGAACCAGCTCTTTATCTCTTAAGCCATAACCATTCTCCGGTGCAATAATGGCGATCAGTTTGTCACCCTTTACCTTGCCTTCCAATTCCTTTTCCAGGCCAGGAATCAGGTTTCCGTAACCCTGTAAATAGGCCAGCGGTTCACGACCAGAACTGCTATCCAGAACCTCGCCTTGATCATTTGTCAGTGTGTAATCTATGCTTACTACGGTATCTTTTGAAATATTCATAAACACTCTTTCTAAGCCTTCCCGGCTTGTTTTCTATTCTTCCAAAACGAGACTAAACGCTGTCGTTAATTTCAAAACGTTCTTACTCTCTCGCTCCAGATTCGTTGCTAATTTTTTGGCAATATTTTCCATGACCTTGAGCCCGATTGCTGGATGTTTTCCACAGACATCCTGAAAGGCCAGCTTTTCCATGAGCACGATGTCACAATCTGTGGACGCTATAACAGAGGCTGTCCTCAGTGAATCTTCCATAAGCATAGCCATTTCACCAAAGAAGGGTTTGTATTCAGCTGTCAGGGTGATGAATGTCTTGTCCTTGGTGTCGCCTTCATCTCCTCCTAGGAGGGTCAATTTTTTACTGATTGTCACCGTGCCTTTGATCAGGATAACCAGAGTCTCTCCCAATTCTCCTTCCGTCATAATGGACTCCCCTTCTTTATACGAGATCAGACGGGTTGCGGCACGATAAACAGCAATCTCTCCTTCATTCAAGCCCTTGAAAAGGGGACAGTCTTTTAGATGAATTATATAAGGCATAGGCGACTCAGTCTTTGGTTATGAAATTAAGGAGATCCTTCACTTCGTTCAGGATGACCGCTATTTTAAAAGTATCATCTGTTCGCCGGATTTGAGGATATAGTCCTTCTCCGGATTGATACGTACTTTAATTTTTTGCTCTTCATTGGGACCCCGACCGGCAGCTTTTAGCTTTGCAGCAATAAATTGATCGAGATAATCTCCTGAATCTGCTGCCAAAAAATCTCCAATTCCCGCTGACACCTCCTCCAGATACAAGCCAAGAATAGTCATGTCATGTTCTTCAAAAGTGTCCGAGAACAGTTCTCTATATGTTTTACCGATCATGCGTTCTGGAACTGCCCTGGTAAGCAGGCGACTCTGGTCTGTGCTCAACATTTCTGATAAAAACGCTGGAATACCGGGATGGTGGAGCTGACTGGCGCCCAGAAAAGGACCGAATTCATCAGCGACAATAATCCCGTCTGCTTTAGCCCGTTTTAACTTGGCTTTGTTTTCATGATGTAGGATATAGGCATAGACTTTGGTTTTAGGGGCAAGCGCTTTAATGGAATAAGTCGCGAGAGCCGTTTTTTCATCAGCTCCTGATTCACCACTTTTACTCAGATTTGGTAAAATGAGAACAGCTTTTGCTTTCGCAACATTGGCTTTTTCCAAAATTTGATCCTGAGTGAAATCTCCGCGGACAAAACCCAGATGGCTGGCATTCAATTTTCCCCGCCATGCATCGATCTCTTCCTCAGACAATTCGTTTACCAGGACAATTGGGGTTTTTTCCTCTTCGTCCTGTTTTAGGAATGCTTCCAACAATTCATCTGCGAGATCATTCCAGCCACAGATGACATAGTGGTCTGTATACTTTATCTTTTCCAAACCTTTACCCTCTCTGATTTTCCGAGCTACAAAAATGGATGAAATGGTAGCTGTAAAGAATGAGATAAGCGCCATCGAAAAGAACATCATAACTGAAGCAGCGATCCGGGCTGCACTAGATGTTGGTGCAAAATCACCATAACCTACTGTGGTCATGGTAACCCAGGCCCAATAAAAAGCGTCAAACATGTTCGTGATGTTGCGGTTGTCCGAGCCATAATCCAGGAGATAAACGGTAACAGCACCTACAAACAAGATAACCCAGAGGATCACCAGCAGGTCCAGGACACCCTCTTCCCTAAGGCGTTTTGCCCAATTCAACATTTGACGGAGAATTTTCATTCGCCCTAAACTAAGTCAAAAGCTGGAATCTTGAAGAAATAAGTTTTGGGGCTGTGGGTTTGTGGGTTCCATGGGTTTGGGTCTTTGCGAAGCTGGAGGCTGAAGCAATCCCTCTTTAACCGCAGAGAGCGCAGAGGTTTTTTAGGGGATACGGTGCAGGCTGATGCAGAAACCGTCTTTGCGAAGCTGGTGGCTGAAGCAATCCCTCTTTAACCGCAGAGAGCGCAGAGGACGCAGAGGTTTTTTTGGGGGGGATCGGGTGCAAGAGGGCTAACCCAGAATCCGTCTTTGCGAAGCTGGTGGCTGAAGCAATCCCTCTTTAACCGCAGAGAGCGCAGAGAACGCAGAGGTTTTTTTTGGGGGGGGATACGGTGCAGGCTGATGTGGCGATCAGCTTTGCTATCAAGACTCGATAAACTGGTCTGTCCCCCAAGAAAAACGCCCTAATTCTTTTTAAAAAACGCTTGATTCATGAACATTATTTACTAGTCTAGTACTGTAGTAATTTAGTAAATACAATTTAAGGATTATTTGATATGAAAATACCCAGCGAATTAAAACATAAGCCCGTCATTGTTTCCGAAGACTATGACCGCATTGACGGCCGAAAAGCACATAACTCCGAAGCCAAAGGTCTGTCCCTGGGTCTGGCCCAGTGGAATGAACGCGGAGCCGTTGATATCTCTGCCAAAATCTGGCGCCATACCGGCGGAAAGTGGTCTCGACAATCTGAGGAAATACCCCTGCACCGAGTACTGGATCTGGCCATCATGATTGTGAAAACCAGAAAAGTTTTTCTGGAACGCTATCACAAAAATGAAAAAGACTATCCCAATTATCCGCTACTGGATCGCATCGGTCTTCAGGGTGATGCGATGAATGTTTCCGTGTGTTTAGACAACGACCACATAGAAGGCGATCTTGATCTCTTTGAGGCAACCCTGGCAAAGGATGATGAAATTATCAGCGAGCGCCTGAGAGTCCTATCCGGTTTGCTTGAAGAACTCAAAGCCTAATTCTTTCCACAAGCTTCAGCCTGTAAATAGCTTTTTGAGACTTGCGAGGACTAACAATTAAGCATTGCTTCAGAACTGATCAACAAGCTTCAATGTATTGTGTTGCTTAATAAATTTTAAAAAAAATTACTAGCCCTTGTTAACTATTTTCAAATAACTTACGCTGTTGCAAGAGCTTTCATTTAAAAGCCTTAAATTAAGGAGAATTCTAATGGGCGACAAAGGCAGTAAAGATAAAGACAAAAAAGAGACACAGAAAAAGGCTGCGCACACGACCAAAGAAAAAAAGCAGCTCAAACGGGATAAGGTTCAAGAGAAAAAGGATAAGTCCCGCTCTTTTTAATTAATTCTAGATTCACCAGAGCATTTTCGTTGTCAACTCCCATTCAATATCCCGTTTTCAAAGGACTTTCAATTGTGTTAACTTTTTCGGCTGAGCAGATCGATGCTGTTAAGACCTTCTGGTAACACTTTTTCAGCGAATAATCATACTGACTCTTGCTAATCGTTTTTCAGGGACTTAGGTTATTATCTAGATTTTATACTAAATTTAATAAAGGAGTAATTCAGATGGGTGACAAGGGCAGTAAGGACAAAGGAAACAAAGAGGAAAAAAAGAAATCACCACTTACGCCGAAGGAAAAAAAGCAACTCAAAAGAGACAAAGCTCAGGAAAAAAAGAACAATTCTCGTAGCCTTTGACGTTTTCATTCATCTGATGAGCATTACATCCCTCATCAGATGAATAGGCATATATTTTATTTGGTTTAGCAAAATAACCCATTACGTTTTAATCGGCAGCGACCAGACAGGGTTCTGGCGTTGACAGTGCGAATTGACTGATATTTTTAAAGACGGACTTGATCCCTGGGACAGGTACCTTGAATGTGAAAAAAGCTTCGTGTTTGCTCATCGGCAACGGCCGGCTAGCAAAACATTTCAAATATTATCTAGAGCTTAAATCAATACCCGTTAAACAATGGTGGCGCGGCTCTGCTTTTAATCTTCACCTGTTAATGGCGGATAGCGAAAAGATTCTGGTCCTCATTTCAGATGACGCCATTGAACCATTTATCAGGGAAAACCAGAAAAATACCGCCAAAACCACCTGGATTCATTGCTCTGGCAGGCTGGAAACACCACTGGCTGAAGGTGCCCACCCTCTCATGACCTTTGGAGATACACTGTATGATCTGCAGTCCTATCAAACCATACCTTTCGTCACGACCTCAGGGCGAAAAGGTTTCAAAGAACTCTTCCCTGAGCTCGACAACCCCAACACGACCATCTCTGGCGACAAAAAAGGGCTCTATCATGCCTGGGCCAGCATGGCTGGTAATTTCAGCTCCATGCTCTGGGCTGAGTACCTTCTTCGACTGGAACAAGAGTTCCAGATTGATCGTAATCTGGCAACCCCCTATTTAAATCAAGTTTATAAAAACATCCATGAATGTTCGTCACCCATGACCGGACCTCTTCTTCGGGGTGATGAGCAGACCCTTAAAACACATCTGAACAGTTTGAACAATGACCCGTTTAAAGTTGTTTATGAAGCCTTTACTGACGCTTATCGTCAATCTGCAGTACTGAAGGATTCAAAATGAAAACCATCCGAGGATTTCAACGACTCAAGACCTCCGGAGAACCCATCAGTCTGGTCACGTGTTATGATTACACTTCAGCTCAGATCGTGAATACTTCAGATATTGATGCGATCCTGGTGGGTGATAGTGCCGCCATGGTCATGCATGGTTTTGAAAGTACGGTACATGCCAATCTGGACATGCTGGCGGCGCACGTTGCCGCCGTTCGCAAAGGTGCTCCCGAAAAATTCTTGATTGCCGACATGCCCTTTCTGGCGCATCGCAAAAGCCTTCAAAAAACCATGGAAGCTATTGAAAGGCTCATGCAGGCCGGAGCTCAGGCCATCAAAATAGAGGGCCTGGATCGTGAAGATTCCAGTATCCCCCATATCGTAAAATCGGGAATTCCTGTCATGGGACATCTGGGATTGACGCCTCAATCCGTTCATCAACTGGGCGGCTGGGTGGTCCAGGGGAAAGACGAAGATGCTGAATCCAGAATCATTGAAGATGCCAGAATTCTGGAAGACCAGGGTTGCTTTAGCCTGGTTCTTGAAATGGTACCTGCAGGCCTGGCTAAGACCGTCACCTCGAGCCTCAGCATCCCGACCATCGGTATCGGCGCCGGACCACACACCTCTGGTCAAATTCTGGTTTTTCAGGATTTGCTGGGGATGAATGCCGAATTCAAACCCAAATTTCTACGCCGTTATCTAAATGGTTATGAATTGATTCAGGCCGCTTTGAATGAGTATACCCGGGATGTGAAAGCGCACGACTTTCCGTCCACCGGGGAAAGTTTTTAACCATGCTCTGCTTTGACCTGATAGCTGAATGGCGATCTTTTCGCCTCACCAACCCTGGTGATGCAAGCTGGGGATTTGTACCCACCATGGGCGCTCTGCACAAAGGACATCTTTCCCTAGTGAAACGGTCCATACAGGAAAATGATAAAACAGTGGTGAGCATCTTTTTAAACCCTACCCAATTTAATGATCCCAAAGATTTGAGTGGATACCCCCAAACGCTTCAAAATGACATCACCATGCTGGAAGAAGCCGGTGTTGATGTTCTTCTCCTGCCCGGTTTTGTTCAACTCTATCCTGACAATTACCGCTATAAGCTTATAGAATCTGATTTTAGCCAGAAACTCTGTGGCACGAGCCGGCCTGGACATTTTGATGGTGTACTAACCGTGGTCATGAAGCTGTTGAATATCGTAGATGCCCAGCAAGCCTATTTCGGCGAAAAAGACTATCAGCAGTATCTGCTCATCAGGGATATGGCAGCCACTTTTTTTATCCCGACCCAAATTATTCCATGTCCTACCATCCGGGAAAGGGATGGCCTGGCGTTCAGCTCCCGAAATATCCGACTGACTCCAACTGAACGTGCCCTGGCACCCCGGTTTTATGAAATTCTGTCCCAGAATATACCGGTGGAAGCATGTCGCACTGAATTGATGTCGCGCGGCTTCAAACTTGATTATGTCGAGGAATTGGATGACCGACGATTCGGAGCGGTCTATCTTGGAAAAGTGAGGTTGATTGATAATGTCCCGATCTAAAATTCTCTTTCAGATCAGCGGTTCCATCGCCGCCTACAAAAGTGCTGGCATCATCTCAAAACTGGTTCAGTCTGGCTATGAAGTCCAGACGGTGGCAACACCTTCCGCCTTAAAGTTTATCGGCTGGGCGACTCTGGAAGGCTTAACGGGAAAGCCTGTTCTCTCGGACATGTTCGAATCCGGCAAGCTTATGGATCATATTAACCTTATCAAATGGGCTGATGTTGTCGTGCTTGCGCCAGCGACAGCCAATACCATCAATCGACTTGCTCAAGGGCTTTCAGATGATCTTATTGGAGCTTTGTTTCTGGCCCACGATTGGGAGAAACCCTATCTGCTTGCACCGGCAATGAATACAAAAATGTACACCCATCCTGCCACCCAGGCTTCCCTGGAAACCTTAGGAAAATTGGGCGTCAATATTCTGCCAACAGCTAATGGTTATCTGGCTTGTGGTGATGAGGGCGCGGGAAAGATGCTGGAGCCCGAATCCATTCTTAAGGTCATTTTTCAAGCTCTACCCAAACCTGCCTATGAAACGAAAGTACTGATCACTTCAGGGGCTACTAGAGAGACCATCGATGATGTTCGCTTTGTCAGTAACATCAGCACGGGACGAACAGGATCAGACCTTGCAGACGCAATGATTCGACAGGGATATTCGGTAACCTTTTTGCATGGTTTCATGAGCAAAACGCCGGATCTGGTTTGCAAGACCATCCCATACAGCAGCAGCCAGAATCTTGCAACAACCCTCAATGAACAACTCTCCACAGCGCACTATGATGCTGTCATCCACCTGGCTGCAGTGAGTGATTTTCTACCCGATCAAGTTGATAACGGTAAAGCGCTGCAGGCGTTGCCATTCAAGGGAAAATTAAGTTCAGACCTTGAAACGCTGACCATGCGATTTCAGCGAAGCTCAAAACTGGTTGAAACAATCAGATCACAGAGTTTGAATCCACATGTTCAGGTGATTGCCTTCAAGCTGACCTCGGGGTCTGATGTGAAACAACAGCTTGAATCCGTTAAAGCTTTATTCTCTAGAAACGTCTGTGATCTCGTGGTAGCCAACGATATGGATGATCGATTGAATGACCAACAGACCTCTTTTAAACTTTTTGAATCGAATGATCCAGCCCACCCCACCAGCGCCAGAACAAGCTCAGACCTGGCTGGACTTCTCATTGATAAAATTATTTTACAAAAGGGAATAAACTTATGATTCTGACCCTGGATATCGGCAACACCACCTTCCATGGCGGTGTTTTTAATGATGAGGAACTCATCTTTCAGTTCAGAAAAACATCTCAAACCAGAGGATCCAGTGATGAAATAGGTGTCTTTCTGAAAGCGGTACTAACCACCAATGGGATCAATCCCGGTGACATCCGGGAAATCTCCATTTGTTCTGTGGTTCCAGATGCTGTCTATTTTGTCAGGAATGCCTGCATTAAATATTTTCACATCACACCCTTTGAGTTAAAGGCTGGTGTAAAAACCGGTCTTAAAATTCTTTATCGCAACCCCTTGGAAGTTGGGGCAGACCGTATAGCCAACAGCATTGCAGCTATTCAACGATACCCGAATAGGAATCTCATCATTGTAGATTTCGGGACCGCCACCACCTTCTGCGTCATCAATAAAAAGCGTGAATATATGGGTGGTGTGATTGTGCCGGGGATCAACATTTCCATGGAAGCTCTTGTGGAAAAAACAGCCAAACTCCAGGCAGTGGAAATCGTCGAACGTCAGAATGTCATTGGTAGAACCACTGCCGCCAGTATTCAATCAGGATTGTATTTCGGGCAAATTGGTATTGTCAATGAGATCATTGGACGTGTCACGGATGAGGCCTTTGATGGCCAACGCCCCCTTATTATTGGAACAGGGGGGTTTTCAGTTCTTTTTTCCAACGCCAAGCTTTTTGATGATGTGATCCCGGATCTGGCGCTGCTGGGTCTCAAGGAAGCTTTTTATATGAATCAAGAAAAACCGTAATACCTGAACAGGAACTAAAAAAATGCAACGAACACTTTTAAAATCGAAACTCCATCGAGCCACTGTAACCCAGGCGGACATGCATTATGAAGGTTCGATTTCCATTGACGCTTCGCTTCTTAAAGAGGCTGCTATTTTGCCATATGAAAAAGTTGAGATCTATAACATTTCCAACGGGAATCGATTCTCCACCTATGCAATTGAGGGAGGATCCGGGGAAATTGGACTCAATGGGGCTGTGGCGCGTATGGTGCAGGTTGGTGACCTGATTATCATTGCCAATTATGCCACGTATGACGATGAGGAATGCTTGGGGCACAAAGCCTTAAAACTGCTTTTGAATTCAAAAAATGAGATCGAACAAATTATTCATGACTAATTCTCTTTATTCTCAAATCCCAGAACCGTACCGGCGGGACGTCAGACGATTGGTTGAAACTGCATTGGCTGAAGATATCGGTTCCGGTGACATCACTACACGCTGGACAAGCCTTCCTGATCAAGAAGTAAGTGCAAAAATTTTCGCCAAAGAAAACGGTGTCATTGCTGGATTGGCGCTTGCACGCATTGTGTTTAAACTTCTGGATTCTGGTGTGGTTTTTCTACCCAGCTTCAAGGATGGTCAACCTGTAAAATCCGGAGCTGAAATTGCTGTTATCCATGGTTCTGCCCGTGCCCTTATGGGGGGAGAACGAGTCGCCCTAAACTTTATGCAGCGCATGTCCGGAATTGCCAGTCAAACCGCCCGACTCTCAGCACTGATTGCTCACACCCCTTGTAAAATTCTGGATACTAGAAAAACGATTCCCGGCATGCGAACATTGGATAAATGGAGTGTGACTCTCGGGGGCGGAACCAATCATCGCTTTGGCTTATACGATATGGTGCTTATCAAAGAAAATCATATCAGCATGGCGGGCGGCCTTAAGCAAGCCGTTGAGTCGGTTTTGCGACATCGTTCCGCAGGAATCAAAATCGAGGTGGAAGTTCAAAGCCTGAATGAATTGGCACAGGCCCTGGAATATCCTCTTGATCGTATCCTGCTGGATAATATGTCCTTGGCTAATATACGTGAGGCTTGCAAAAGAACTGCCGGTAAAATCCCCCTGGAGGCCAGTGGGAATGTGACAGCCTCCTCCATCGTTGACCTTGCCGAAACAGGGGTAGACTATATCTCTATTGGTGGACTGACTCATTCCGTTCGAGCTCTAGATCTTTCATTACTCATTGAAACTACAACGAATTGACACGAAGACTTTAAGGAAAAGTTTGTGAAACCAACATCCTACACTGACCTGGTCGCATTGCTACATGATAAGGTCGGATCCATGCTGATGGATTTCGAAATCCAAGCTGCTGCACGCACTGCTGCGGAAATCATCCGTCTCAAGACAGAAAAAAATGCCGTTATCCTGGGACACAATTACATGAGTCCGGAGCTTTTTTATAGCATTCCTGATTTTCAAGGCGATTCACTGGATCTCTGTCGCAAGGCCGCGACAACTGACAAAGATGTGATTGTCTTTTGTGGGGTCAGATTTATGGCTGAAACCGCCAAAATTCTGAATCCGAACAAAACGGTGCTCATCCCCGCAGAGAAAGCGGGTTGCTCACTGGCTGAGGGGATTACTGCAGAAGAGGTGCGCAAGCTACGTTTACTCTATCCCGGGGTGCCTGTTGTCAGCTATGTAAATACGTATGCTGATGTCAAGGCTGAGTCTGATATCTGCTGCACCTCTGGGAATGCAGCGGCCGTCGTCGAATCCCTGGGAACCGAGACTGTTATTTTTCTGCCAGATGAATATCTCGCCAGAAATGTGGCAGCCGAAACAGGCCGGCATATCATTTTTCCTAGCAAAACAGGCGGAAAATCCACACAACTGGATTATCAGATGATCGGGTGGAATGCCCGTTGCGAAGTCCATGAAAAGTTCTCGGTGGAAGATATTGAGACAGCGCGTAGACAATTCCCCGATGTTATGGTGCTGGCACACCCGGAATGCAGCCCCGAGGTTTTGAGGGCTTCCGACTTTTCCGGTAGTACCAACCAGATCATCAAAGCGGTGGATAATAGCAAAGCAACCCGCTTTCTGGTTCTCACTGAGTGTGCCATGGGCGATAACATTGCGGCGGCACATCCAGAAAAAGAAATGCTCAGGATGTGTAATATACGGTGTCCCCATATGAATGAGATCACCCTGGATGATACCCTTAAAGCTTTGCAGCAAACTCGCTATATCGTGGATGTTCCCAGCCCCATTCGCGAGCGTGCCCTCCAGGCTGTACAGCGCATGATTGCCATTGGTTAAGATGCCTGAACTCTTCCAAAGTGAGGTTCTCGTCATTGGCAGTGGTATTGCTGGAGCCACAGCCGCCCTGGAGCTGGCGGATCAGGGAGTCAAAGTCCTTTTAATCACCCGAGCTCAAGAACCCCATGAGAGCAATACCTACTATGCCCAGGGAGGTATTATTTATCAGGGAGATAATGACAGTCCTGAATCACTTTCCCAGGATTTGTTCAAAGCGGGCGTGAATTACAATAATCCGACAGCCGTCAAGCTTCTGGCAAACGAAGGTCCTGCTATCCTGAAAAAGATCCTCATTGATAAACTTCAGGTTCCGTTTGATCGCAATACGGATGGTTCTTTTTCTCTCATTCAGGAAGGTGCTCATTCGTCCAAGCGCATTCTGCACACTACTGACATAACAGGGAAAGCCATCGAAATCGAATTGATAAAAGCGGTCAAGGCACATCCGCGCGTGACAATCCTGGCTGGACACACAGCCATTGATTTGATTACGCCCTCCCATCACAGTTCAGATCCCAATTATATCTATGCGCCCCAATCTTGTAGCGGAGCCTATGCTTTGAATCGTGACTCTGGTGAAGTGGTTCGGTGTCTGGCAAAGTTCACCCTCTTGGCAACTGGCGGTCTGGGCAATATCTTTCTCAAAACCAGCAACCCCAGCGGAGCCCGAGGTGACGGTCTGGCCATGGCTTATCGTGCCAATGCCCGGGTCACCAATGCTGAGTTTGTGCAGTTTCATCCGACCACTTTTCATTACCGAAATGCTCCCAATTTCCTCATTAGCGAGGCCTTACGAGGCGCTGGCGCAAAATTAATTGATGCTCACGGCAAGCCCTTCATGGAAAGATTTAGCCCTTCGTGGAAAGATCTGGCCCCCAGAGATATTGTCGCTCGCAGTATTCATAAGATCATGCTGGAGCAGGGAGTTCCAAATGTCTACCTGGATCTGGCTTCGTATATGGATTCACAAAAAATTAAGGATCACTTCCCATCCATTTATGAGCAATTGATTTCATTTGGAGTGGATATCAGCTCAGAACCTATTCCAGTGGTTCCAGCTGCACACTATTCAGTCGGCGGGGTTTGGGTGGATGACTGGGGTCGCACAACACTTCCCCAGCTCTATGCTGCCGGCGAAGTTTCCTGTACGGGGTTGCATGGCGCCAATCGTCTGGGAAGTAGTTCATTACTGGAGGGGCTGGTATGGGGACAGCGTGTGGCCAGTCACATCAAAGACCATTTAGACGATGTTGAATTGCTCCCGGAGCAGGTCATTCCGCCATGGCTACTGGCCGATGAAAAGCTTCCTGATCTGGCACTCATTCAACAGGATATGAGTTCCATCCAGCATATCATGTGGAATTATGTTGGACTGATCAGGACGCCCAAACGTTTAAAGCGTGCCTGGAATGAATTGAGAAGTCTTGAATTTCAAATCGAAGAATTCTATCGTGAAACCCGTATCACAGATAGTTTGATTGGCTTGAGGAATGCTGTCCGTTCAGCGCTGATTATCACCACAGCGGCCTGGACCAATAAAAAGAGTATTGGTTGCCATTATCTTGAATAGTCGCGGCGAAAGTGAAATCATTTCGGTTCTCATATCCAAAATAGTACCGTTTGTCTTTCTGCTCCCAATTGCCTGTCTGGCCGAGAGTTTTTCTGGTCGAGTCATTGATCAGCAGCAGAAACCCCTGGTCAATGTCCAGGTGCTCAGGCAGGGCTCCCAACAAGGAACAACCACTGATGAGAACGGAATTTTTATCCTGCAGGATATTACTCCCGGTGAACACTTCCTCCATTTTTCCCTCATGGGATACGCCCCCCAGAGCAAACGCATTCAGATTCCAGCCGATGAGTTTTTTGCAATCACGCTTGAACAAAGTGTGATCCAGCTTTCAGAAATTGTGGTCAGCGGCACCATGGTCACTGATCGGGGAGCGCCTATCACATACAGTGTCTTGAGCTCCGAGGCGATTAGTGACAAACATGCGGTTCAGGATATTCCCTCTCTTTTGATATATGAACCCGGCATTTATGTCAGCAATGATGGCGGTTCCGGTTTTGGTGATTCCCAGATCATGATCCGCGGTTTTGATGAAAAGCGACTCCAGGTTATGGTAAATAACATTCCAGTGAATGACCCTGAAACCAAAGAGGTTTCCTGGTCCAACTGGAGTGCTTTGCCTGAAGCGACTCAAACCATACAGGTTCAGCGCGGGGTAGGCACATCGCTTTACGGAACGGGGGCAATCGGGGGGTCCATCAACATTGTTACCCTGGATGCCAGCTCCCAAAAGTCGCTAAAAACTCATTTTACAGTGGGTCAATTTGGCTTAAAAAAGATTAGCTTGAATCTTGATAGTGGACGCCTGCCAGGCCAGCGTTCCCTGCTATTAAACCTGGGGTATCTTGAAGGGTCCGGTTGGCGCGAGAATAGTTTTCAACGGGGACTTCAGTATTATCTGGCCTTCACCCAAAGATTTGGAACTGAGCATTTATTCAAAGCCATTCTTCATGGCTCTCCACAATATCACACCCTGGCCAGGGCCAGCCTGAGCGCGGCAAGTTATGCCAGCCCTGATCAGTTTATTCATGATAGTCTGAGAGTGGATGGCTGGGGGTATCCGGCATTCGGGTTTGGAATGTCCTTTAACGGCAATGTCCATGTCGCCGCGGCGGACCTGTCTGAGCCTGATCGGCAGCACTTGACCTCGCTTCTGGATGCCGTCTTCATGCGTTCGAAGATCGGGGCGGCGCCAACAAGCCAGGTTGGCGGCTACACTATTGCCGGGGATCGTGCTAGCATGAACAGCAATGTATCCCACCGTCCTCAGTTGGAACTTCATCACAACTGGTATTTCCACCACGATTCCAAGCTGACCACAACTGTGTTTTTTACCAAGGGGCTGGATTATAGTGATGATGTCTATCCTGCCTGGTATATCCCCCGTCAGGCGGACGGATTGTATAACTATGCGACGATAAACAACCGGAATTATTGGTTTAGCGAACAGGTTTTTGAATACCGTTATTATTCAGATTTTAATCAGCTCGGCATGTTGTCTGCCTTGTCCACAAATTTCAGGGGTCATGAATTTTCACTGGGTCTGGAATCCCGTCGCTGGAGCGCCCGCCACGCGGGAGAGGTTCTCAACACCTTTGGTCAAAACCAGGTTGGGGTTCCTATTGGAAGTGTTATCCACCCCCTTTCGGAAAGTGATCTTTTTTATGATTTCACCACAAGCAAACCCCAGACAACTGTGTTTGGACATGCGCTCTGGCAATTTGGTCAATTTCAGTTTATGGCCAATGTTCAATATTCCAGGATTCGTTTTCGTGTCCAGGAACAGATTCCCAGCAATAACAATTATCCGGACTATCTGGACCCATTGGCACCCTTAACTCACGGTGGAAAAAGCTGGGAGGGAAGCGCCAGTTGGGATCATGACAATGACAGTTTGACGGCTGAGATTCCAGTGACTTACAGTCTTTGGGACTATTCAAAATCCTTCCAGTATATGACACCTCGTCTGGGACTATCCTATCGCCTGACGCCAGAGCTATCCATGTATGCGAATTACAGTGTGGGTGTCAAGGAGCCCGAGATCAAACATTTTTATGCTTATGGAGCTCCCCAGGATGATCTTGAACTTGAGAAAACCAATGATTTTGAAGTGGGCTTAAAATACCAAACGAGATCCTCAAGGAATCCGCTCTCGTTGGGAGTGACTTATTATAATATCGACTTCGCCGGCAAACTGATGCAGATCACACTTCCAGCGAAGGCCAACACTCCTGGATATGATTATGCTGGCCATACCTTTGTACCCGTGGGGGATGCGCTCTATACTGGATTGGAATTTTCTGGATCGTTTCAACTAGCAAGTGGTTGGAGTCTTCAATCCAGCTTAAGTCAGAGCAAAAACACCTGGGGCGAGCCATCTGGCAGCGAGGGTGCTCAAAAACTTTATGCAAACGTAGCAATTGCACATGTTGATTATGATGATTTGAATGGTAACGGTATCTGGGATGAGGGCGGTTCTGAACAGGCGTTGCATCGCAATTTTGTTAAAAAATACCATGCCAGATATGATGTAGGCATGCCTCAATTCATCTGGAACAGCATCCTGGGATATTCAGCAAAATCATTCTCCAGCAGCATCTCCTTACGCTATTTTCGAGATCTTTACATCCTGGAAAACAATACCCCGGTACTCATGGGCGCTGGTGTTGATGATTTGTACTTTACCCTTGATGATGAGTTCTCAGCCACGTTGCCATCAGCAGTTGTGGCAGACCTCAGAACCGCTTATTCCTACAAACCAGATGCTTTTGAGTTAAAAGTTAAACTGCAGGTGCAAAATGTTTTCAATGTAAACTACTGGCAACGTGGAGATGAATTCGGTTTAATTCCAGGGGGAGCCCGAACCTTGATACTTGGTTTGGATTATAGCTTCTAATCATCTATCATTGTGAAAATCTGGAGGGTAGCCAATGACTTTTTCTTTGATTGACTTTTTGACAGGCCTTTTCTTGATGAATGCCATGCCCCACATGCTTTTCGGGTTGATCCGATTGCGTTTTCTGAGCCTTTTCGGCTTTTCAGCCTGGGGCAATTTACTTTACTCGCTGGTGAATATCTGCGCAGCAGGCGCACTGTACCATCACCAGTATGGGCTAAATGCGCTGAAATTGGACGGCATTTCTCTGGGAGCTCTCGCCGTGCTGGTCCTGTATTTGGTAACAGGCCGATTCTTTGTGGTACTGTTTCAGGAAAAAACAAAACCTGCCTTCCATGAGACCTTTTCAAATGAGTAAGCCAATCCAAGGATCAGTGCTTTATCTGCCTCATGGTGGCGGTCCGCTTCCTCTACTTGGAGATCCTGGACATAAGGAGATTGTTCAATTCCTCCTGGGAATCCGTGGAAAGCTGGGACAACCCGCAGCGATCCTGGTCGTGAGTGCCCACTGGGAAGCGGATCAGCCGACTTTGACTTCAGCCCCTCAACCAGAAATGTTTTATGACTATTATGGCTTTCCACCTGAAGCCTATAAAATTCAATATCCTGCCCCTGGTAATCCTGGTCTTGCTCGGGAAATCCAATCAACGCTAAAAAAATCAGGGATTCATTCAAGTCTGGATGAGAAGAGGGGCTATGACCACGGACTCTTTATTCCGCTGAAGTTGATTTTTCCAGAAGCAGATATTCCCTGTCTCCAAATATCTCTGATCAAAGGCTTAGATCCTGCAAAACACATTGCTCTGGGTCGAGCGCTCCATAAGCTTCGGAGCCAGAATGTCCTTATCATCGGATCAGGGATGTCCTTCCACAATATGCGCGCTTTCTTCTCGGGGGGATTGCCTGGCAGTCGTCCCGATAAAGATTTCGATCAATGGCTGGTTAAGACCTGTTGTGCGGACGACCTCACTCCTGACGAACGGGATCATGAACTGATCAACTGGTCACAAGCGCCATCAGCACGCTACTGCCATCCCAGGGAAGAGCACCTGTTACCACTCCATGTCTGTTGCGGCGCGGCTGGTCCAGATGCTCCTCCTGCAGAATTGGTGTTTAATGAAACCGTTATGGGTGTAAAAGTGTCTGCGTTTCTCTGGAGTTAGACATTGTTTAATCCCATCTTCTACAACATCTATAGCTCCAACGAAAAACATATTTACCGTTGGTTCATCAAACTGTTCTCGAATATCATCCTCCACAATCTCACATTCATAAAACAAACATATACTGTTAGCTCAATAGAATTCGTATTGATAGCCTCGTATTGATTAGTTAGGTTGTTATCCGGTATTACTGATATCTATATCTTGGATCATTGACCCTACATTATGGCTACAGGGGAGCAGGTTGGTTTTGACCTGGCCTTTTGTTGATAATTGCTTTTGGACTTTTAAAAGGGGAATCAAACATGACAACCATTTTTTCCGATTATAATGGTATAGAAATATTCTTTCTTGCCTGCTCAATAATTGGTGGGTTTTTCGTTTTTGTTAAGCTTCTCACGCAAATTATTGGTGGTGATGCTGACACAGAAATTGGTGTAGAGGGCAATCTTGATGTAGACCACGCAGATTCGGATATGGGCTTTCGTTTACTCTCTATTCACGGCCTCTCGGCATTTTTTATGATGTTCGGTCTTGTCGGTCTTGCGTTATACCGACAAAATCAGGTCGGAGCTACAATCACACTTCTCGGTGCAGTCGTTGCCGGGTCAATCTCAGTGTGGGTGATTGGCAAACTCTTTCAGTTCGCCATAGGCTTGCAGTCAAGCGGAACGCTGAAAACGGCCGATGCAGTTGGAAGTAGTGGAACTGTGTATCTGACCATCCCAAAAGCTGGAATGGGAAGAGTCAGCCTTAACTTCCGTAATCGTCTTCGCGAATTTGATGCTACCGAAAAAGACGGAATTGAGGTACCTACAGGTTCACCTGTTCGTGTCGTTCAGGTAAATGCAAAAGTTCTAGTCGTAGAAATTATTAAGTAACGAAGGAGTCGCCATGTTCGATTATTGGATTCTACCCATTGCAGCATTTCTCATTCTATTTGTTTCAACTATCACATTCCTGGCGTCTCGATATAAACGATGCCCTTCAGACAAAATTCTCGTCGTCTTCGGGAAAGTTGGTGCTGGTCAATCTGCAAACTGTATCCACGGTGGAGGAGCTTTTATCTGGCCGCTGGTCCAGGATTATGCATACATCAGCCTCACACCCATGACGATCAGTATCCCGCTCCAGAAGGCGCTTTCGCTACAAAATATCCGCATTAATGTGCCCTCTACGTTTACCGTTGGAATCAGTACCGAACCGGATGTAATGAATTCGGCAGCAGAGCGTTTATTACATCTTTCACAAACCCAGATAGAAGAGATGGCTAAGGAAATTATTTTTGGTCAATTGCGTCTCACTGTTGCCTCCCTGACCATTGAACAGATAAACCAGGATAGAGAAATGTTCCTCGAATCGATTCGCAAAAACGTTTCTCCTGAACTTAACAAGATCGGTTTATTTCTGATCAATGTGAACATCACCGACATTACAGATGAGTCTGGATATATCGACTCCATTGGTAAGAAAGCCGCCTCTGAAGCTATCAACCAGGCCAAAGTTGATGTGGCAGAACAAGAAAAACTGGGTGCTATTGGTGAAGCCGAGGCCACCAAAGTTAAAGAGGTTCGAGTCGCAGAGAATGTCGCAGAGTCAGAAAAAGGTAAGAAAAAGGCTGAAGCGGATCAGCGAATTTATGTCCAGCAACAGGAATCAGAAGCCACAATTGGTGAAGCTGTTGCCAACCGTGAGAAAGAGATAAAAGTTGCCGAAAACATTGCCGAATCGGTAAAGGGGCAAAAAGTAGCCGAAGCGGATCGTCGAATTCTCGTTCAACAACAGGAAGCCCAGGCAGTTGACGGCGAAAATAAAGCCAAGGCTGATATAGCTGACGCTGATGCACAGTTAGCCGTTAAACAAGCCGATGCGCTGAGACGCGGTGAGGTTGCTCGCAAAGAAGCCGAAGTTGAAATTCAAAAAGCCCAGTATAAAGCAGAGCAACAACGACTCAATGCTGAAGAAGTTGTGCTACAAGAAGTTGATAAGGTCAAGATTGAAATTGCCGCCGAGGCTGAAGCCGAAAAAACGCGCCGCGAAGCGAGGGGTCAAGCGGATGCCATTCTGTTGAAATACCAGGCTGAAGCTGAGGGTATCAAACAAGTGCTTGCAAGTAAGGCCGCTGGATATCTTGAACTGGTTAAAGGTTGTGATGGCGACGCCAAGGCGGCAGCTACCTTTCTCATGACCGAGAAAATTGAGGAAATCGTTAAACTTCAGGTAGAAGCCATTCGCAATATTAAAATCGATAAAATTACTGTGTGGGATTCTGCCGGAGGTGATAAAAATGGTACCACCACCGCAAATTTTCTGTCCGGCTTGATAAAAAGCCTACCCCCATTGCATGAAGTGGCGAAAATGGCGGGAATTGAACTTCCACAATATCTTGGTGAATTAGTTTTAGATAAATCAGCAAAAGCATCAACGACCGGGGGCGTGCAGGACCAAGAATAAAAAGGCTTTTAGGGAGGTCGAAGGGTTTAGCTTTTGCCTCCTTCCATGTCAGTTACGGTGCTGCTGGATACGATTCACCGCCAGCAGAGCTGGTTTTTAGTGGTGCGATTTCAGGGGTAAAAGGCTCTGCTTTCTTATGGAGTTAGACCCGACTAAACAGGAGCTATTGGACTGTCAGGTGGAGGCCCATACAAGCGCCCCAGCATGTCAGAAAAAGACTCTGGTAGCGGTTGTGGGAAGCCCATATCCTGCATGCCCTGTATGTACTCTGGACGATGGCGGATAGGATCCCAGGCAGGGTCTTCGATAACGCCCATCAAACTGGGACTTTCCATGGCGACCAATTTTTCAAAGAAATAAACCGCCTTATCAATATCGCCTGATATGCCATACAAAACCCCCTGTCGATATGGACTCTCATCACCCTTAAAATTCTTGGCCTGGATGAGTGAGTCGACAGTCTGCATAACATTTGAGCCATGGCCTGATCGTCTTGAAGCAATAAAATCACCCCGGCTCCCGTAGGTGAAGTGACGGTTCATTTTCTCATAAATCTTATGAGCTTGATCAGGCTTATTCATAAGCAGCAAGGCCATGGCGCGATAGGTACCAATCGCTCTACCCTCACCAGCTATTAAATCGTCGCTTCTATTGAGTAGATCCACTGCCTGTTCCGCGTGTCCCAAACGTAAATGCACCATACCAAGGTCTCTGAGAGACAGAAACGAAAGCGGGTCGGAAGCTCTGCTGATTTCCAGCTGTACCAACGCATCTTCGCGAAGTCCCAGTCGATTCAGAAATAAACCATACTCGCGTCTGAACTCAGCATCACCTGGTCTGGCCTCAATTGCTTTTTCAAAAGCTTGATGTGCCCCTGATATATCCAACTGGTAAATCTGACGATATAGCGCGAGGCCTATTTGTGTTTCCGGCGCTTCTGGCGCAATTTCCAAAGCCCGGTCAATAGCTGCCTTTACTCTTAATGATTGGGGTGAACCCCTATCAGAAGGACCATGCAGCATAAACAGGAGAGCCGGAAGGGCTGTATAGGCTTGATAGATGGATGAGTCTAGTGCGATGGCTGCCTCAAAATATTTTTTCGCCTGCTTCAAATCTTTATAGCTCTCTTTTAGCCGATGATCCCGACCTTTCAGATACAGTTCATACGCTTCAGAGTTGACCACGTCTTCTTGTTGAAAATACTGCGCTTCTTCAGGCTTAAAGGTCCATTTTATCTGAGTTGCAATGGCACTGGCAACATCTTTTTGCAGACTGAGAACCTGATCTAAATTTTTAACATAACTATTGGACCACAGATGCTCATCGGAAAGACCATCTATGAGCTGGGCGGTAATTCTAACTTCGTTTCCCGCCTTCAGAACAGACCCTTCAACAATGGCATCCACCCCTAACTCCGCGGCGATATCAGTTAGTGGTTTTTCGGTGCCACGAAAACGCATAACAGAGGTTCTGGATATGACCTTCAAGCCTTCAAGGGTCGCCAATTCAGCGATAATCGCTTCGGTCATCCCATCTACAAAATAGTCCTGCGTGGCGTCACCCATGTAATTGTCAAAAGGTAAAACGGCGATGGACTGGTAGCCCTCAGAGCTCACTTCGAGGGCTTGCATCCAACCCCAAAGTGCCAGAATAATGGCAATTGAAGCCACGATACTCAAGGAGATATTGCCAACGAATGGCTTGCGTGAATCATGTTCAATGGGTTTGTCTTTCGTTCTTACGACACCGTTGTCGGTGATGTCAAAAGCCCAACCCAACCCAACGGCAATTGGGAACCCCAGGACCAGGGCAATAATGGTGTATTTTCCAAGCCAGGTGGGAATTCCCAGGGTATCGAACGTGGCATCGATTATTTGAAAAATAATAAACGCAAAACCTGAATACACCGCGGCAACGCGAAATACTCGGCGACGTTTCAACTCTCGGATGATGTTATTAAAGTCAATATTCATAGTGTCTAAAGGATTTCCCCGTTTGTTCAATATAGACTGAACCCTATGGAATAAAAGGACAGATATTATCCTCTTTATTTCAAATATATTTATCTCTCATCTCTCAGGTATCTTTTAAATTGCTTCTGCCCTGGATACTAAACGCGAGGAATACATGCACCCCTTTGATCTCAAAACAACTGATCCCCTGGATTTTACACATGTAAAAATCTCATCTGAAAGGCTCCTGCTTACGACCAGCCTCAATCATTACCTTGAGGATATTTTTCGAGAATTCAATGATGACATAATCCAGTATATGCTTCCCAAGCCGGCTGAAAAAATTGAAGAAACCATGGCATTTATAAACGCTTCTCTGCTAGGCATGCGCGAGGGTTGGAATTTAGCACTGGCCATCACGAACAAGGAAACTTCCGAGTTCCTGGGCTGTTGCGGTTTGCATGGAAAAGGACGCTACCGGACACCTGAAGTGGGAATCTGGATCAAGAAGTCAGCCCATGGACATAAATACGGTCGAGAAGCCATAAAAGCGCTAGTGTCGTGGACTGTCGAAAACATTGATTTGGATTTTATCATTTATCCTGTCGATCGAGCTAACATTCCCAGTCGAAGGATACCTGAATCCATGGGTGGTTCTGTTTATTTAGAAAAACAGGTAAAAACTACCCGGGGAACTGTGCTGGATGAACTTTGCTATAAACTCACTCTTGATCTGCTAAGGCAAAAACAGTAAGACGCCACGCACTTATTTTATCCGAAAGACTAGACCCGCGTGTCTTTCGATCACTTCTCGTTAGCGTACAAGACCGGATTCAAAACTGTGGAAATTCTTTCTCCAGGCTTTATGCCGGGAGTAAAGGCATCACGATCTACAAGCTGGGTCGGTGTTAGGGTTTTCAATAGACAGGCATCCTCAGCCATATAGATAATGGTCATGACCTCCCGTTTCCGGTCTGTAAAATTAGCTCCTGCTCGATGAACGGTCCAGCCGGCATGAACACTGATATCCCCAAGTTCAAATTCATCCTCACTGATTTTGAAACCTTGCTCTTTAACCCAGTTAGAGAAAAAGGTCTCACTTTCATCACTGATAACCATGTCCCGGCCACCATCGACACGATGGCTACCCTGGGCAAAAGAGAGGGAGCCCATCTCCTTGGATACATTTTGCAGTGGAATCCAGAAGGTACATGTCTTTACTGTGTCCATTGGCCAGTAAACTTGATCCACATGCCAGGGAGTCGGTCCACCTCCTGCCTCTTTAAAGAGGGCCTGGTCGTGGTAGAGTCGAACGCCCTGCACTCCCATGACTTCTGCCGCCAGTTTGGCCAAATCTGCTCTGAAGACAAACGCTTTTACAGCATCTGATTTTCGCCACAGATTGGTAACCTGGGTGAAAGCCCGGCGATAGGTGGAACGCGTTTCCAGGGATAATCGGTTTGGGTTTAGTTGCTCCATGAGTGGACGCAATACTGCGGCGAATTGGTTCAGCTCGTCTGGATTGATTCTGTGTCTGAGATGTACAAAACCGTTCTGATAATAAATCTTTTGATCGCTGGGCTTTATCATTTTAAATCCATTCTTTGTGTCGTGCTCAAATTATTATCCATTTGAGTGATTAAAAGGCCACAATACGATATATCTTGTACGAAAATAGGGACATCCAAATGCGACTTCGATCTACTCTGTATAGCTTATTACTCCTGACTGGGCTTGCCTCAGCTCAAACATATATCGCCGGTGCAACGGCAGGGTTGTGGGGTTATGATTCTCAACCTTATATACTTTCTGCTAATGCTGTGGTTGGTGCCAGGGATACACTTCGGATTGCTGAAAACGTGTTTGTGGACCTGAATCATTTTGAGCTAAGAATCGAGGGGGTCCTCATCGCCACAGGCGCGCAATGGGGGAACGGAGGTTCACTCTTTGGTTCTGGTGGCCACGTGTTCCTCACAGATTGTGAGTTTGAAGGGTTGACCGGCGGGATCAAAATTTATAGCGGCAGGGCTGAAATCCAGAATTGCCTGATCAACAACACGGCTGAAACGGGAATTACCTTTAATGGCTCTGACTCATCCTTTCTGGACAATAATGTGATTTCAAATAGTGGCGATTATGGGGTTAAGATTCGCGCTACGGATGATATTGTATTTGTCCGAAACATATTATCCGGCAATTCTACCAATGATTTCAATCATCCCGCTCTGTTTATTGATTCTGCTTCACCTGAGACCATTCAATATAATATCATTGAAAACAATCATGGCCAGGGCATCGGTGTGTGGTCATTGAGTTCAATATCTCAGCCTGCTATAACAAATAATATCATTCGCCGAAACTTTACCGGCATAACCCTGGTCAACGCCCCCATCTTTCTGGAGAACAATATCATCGTCGCCAATTTCCAGGAAGGCAATTCCAATTCTGGTGCTGGTATTTATGCTGGCTATTCCAATTCCAACCCCATCATCATGGGCAACTATATCGCCGGGAATTATTATGGCGTATCTAACATCAATGGCGCTACCTGCAATCTGGGCGATCTGGTCAATGACTACCCTGGAGATGACGGTTTAAATATATTCGCCAATAATATGGTTGAGGGGGTCGTCTGGAATATCTGGAACAGCAATTCCGCACAGCTGCTGGCTCAAAACAACTACTGGCCTGGCTTGGATATCCGTGATATTGATGCCACGCTATGGGATGATGAAGAAGGCGGCGGAGAAATTCTTTTCGAACCCATCTCTGTCACGCCCTTACCCAGCCCTCCTGACGTGAATGCTGATATAAACATCAACATTCTAGATGCTGTGGTGCTTGTTGAAAATCTTATGGCTCCCGGTTTTTCAGACCCTATCACTTTTTATCTTTCTGATATAAATCATGATTATTACCTCAACATAGAAGATGTTGTAGCGTTGGTTGAGTTAATCATTGAGGATTGATAGCGACGCAGCAGGGTCGCGCCTTTTCAGGTTAGTTTCTACGCTCGCCTTCTTTGGACAGCTGGGATGATAATTCCAACAGGCGTTCCTTCTCAGTATTGCTGAGTTGCTCATACCCCACTCTGGTAATTTTGTCCAACAGACCATCCATCTCTTTGCGTAACTGGACCTCGCTGCTCACACGATGCCAGCCTTTTGGCGTTGAGCTTGGCGTAGATCGCCGGGGCTGAGGCGACTTAGGATCACCAACGATCCGAATTTTGCCATAACGCTGAACCCACTGCTTCCAGGGAATGTTCAGACCGCGATAACGACCGTTCCGAAGCAGATAAAACCAACCGACAACCAGACCACCCAGATGGGTGATGTGGCTAATCCCATCGCCGTTTCCAACAGAAACAAAGGTCATGATTCCCATTATTAGCATGAGATATTTTACTTTTACCGGAACCAGCATATAAACCAGAACCTTGCGGTCAGGGTAGGTTACTGCATAGGCCAGGAGAATCGCATAAACAGCACCACTGGCGCCAATAATGGAAGGGATATGCCCGCTATACCCAGCCAGAACACCCAAAAAATATGGGACTAGCGAGAAAACGCCGGCACCAGCTCCTGTAATCAAATAAAATCGTAAAAACTCTTTTCGGCCCCACAGCTTTTCGAGCTCAGACCCAAACATCCAGAGCATGAGCATGTTCATGCCAATATGCCAGAATCCACCATGCAAAAACATATAGGTAAAGGGTTGCCAGATTCGAAAATTAAAAATGACATCATGGGGGTTCAAACCAAACCAGCCGGCCAGCACAGACATTCCTGTAATCGAACTAAGCAAGAAGACCGCCACATTGGCAATAAGCAATTGTTTAACGCCATCACCCATTTTGCCGGGTCCAAAACGCATGCGAGGAGTGCCTTGCTGAGATTGCCAATCGTTCATGATTTAGTATAAGATTTTTAGATGGATTTAAAAGACTCCGATGCTGTTGGAGGAAAATGAAATTTGAATTATGGAACGGTGAATTCCTGGCACTTTCGCTTTTTTTAAGCCACGGATTTTCACTGATCTACACAGATAAAAACTAAACTGGTTTTTTTCTTGGGTGTCAAAATTCCAATCCATGAACATCTGTGTTGATCCGTGGCAATACAGTAAGTGTACTAAACATTAACCTGCAAACCACTGTTTAATGTTCTTTTTGTCTCTGCCTTGCCTGTCAAAATTCCAATCCGTGAACATCTGTGTTGATCCATGGCAAACCATGAAGTGTATTAAAATTGAATTGAAAACCAGGGGCATTCTCAAATACCGCTTAAGAGCTTCGTTCTGACTGATTTATAAGAGCCTGCTCACCCACTCCATAAGTTGAGCGGTGAGGAAGCCGAAATACAAACCAAGGATGTTCCCCATAACCCCCATAAGCAGCCCCACAGGCGCCATTCCTTTTTGGTAAACGGCTGCCACAATTGGGGCACTCACCACGCCACCAATATTTGCCTGGGAGCTGGTGGCGATTAGAAACATGGGTGCTTTTAGCCAGCGACCCACACTAAAGAGCACGGTTGCGTGGACTGCAATCCATACTACGCCAACAGCAAGAAAAAGAGGTGCTTCTGTGATGGCTTTCAAATCTGCCTTGGCACCGATTGTGGCCAGCAGTAAATAGAGAAACAGATTCCCCAGATGTGAAGCCCCCTGTTTTTCAAGTTTTGCCAGGGGCGTGAAAGAAAAAGCTAACCCCACAATAGAAACAAGGATAACTGTCCAACCAAAACTGGTGACTATCTTGCCTAAATCCGGCAAGAATTCACCGGCCTTAAGGCATATGAACCCAACTCCCATTCCAATAACAACCATAAAAACAAGAGCTTGAAAACGTAATGGCTCTGGTTTGTTCATGTTGGAATTCGCCAAATGTTCACTGAGATCGCCAATGGGTGAGTCCGTGACTCCGTTCCATTTATCCAGACGGGATTGAAAAGCGGAAAGAAAGATGACTATTCCCATCCAACCATAGCCAACAATGGTGTCAACAATGATCATGACGCCAAAGAGTTCATCCCTAACGCCAATAGAAGTTCCCACTGCAACCATATTGGCACTGCCGCCAATCCAGCTTCCTGATAAAGCACCCATACCTTGCCAGGCATCTTCAGGCAACCAGGCACCAAAAATGGCCAGACTAATTACACCTCCAGCCACGATTCCAAGCGTTCCACCCAGCATTGTCCCCAGGGCTTTTGGTCCAAGCTTGGCGATTGCCCGAACATCTGCGGAAAGAAGTAACAGGACCAGCGCTGCAGGCAGCAGATATGTTTTTATCCAGCCATATAGAACAGACTGTTCAGGTGTGATCCCCAGGGTGGTGGAAATCATGGGCAGGAAATAAACCCAAATGACTGGAGGAATAATATCGAACAGTTTTTTTGACCAGCTCTGGTCTTTCAAATAATAGATCAAGCCGATTAATGAAATTAGATAGACAAATACTGCTGTAGGATCTTGTATGAGTGACATTAATCTGAATTCCTTTTATTTACCGCAATGGTTTATCTATTGCAATATTTCCATTTTTCAATTTCCCCAGACTGCACCACAGCCTCAAAATACCAGCTTCTGCTTCCTACTTTCTACTTCCTACTTTCAATACCTGCTCAATTTCTTCATCTGACATGGCAAGTTCGCGAGCCTCTTTTACAAGGTGACGCCAGATCAAGGGCAGGCCAATAACCAGTAAGGTCAGAACCAGATAAAAGGGCAGGGGTTGCAAAAAAAATAAACCTGAGATTCCAATAAATCCCGAAACGACAGTGGTGATTTTACCATCCCGTTCAAGCAGACGCCTTCTTTCAGCCAGGGCTTCCTGGATCAGGTCCACATTTGTTAATCGTCTCTGGGGTTCAGTTAACTGCCCCAGAACAGGATGTTGGTCTAGCTTGTTCAATACTCAGTCCTTGTTTTCAAAGTACACATCTGTGTAACGATTGGCGTTTGGCATAAGATGAGGGATAAATCCTTTTAGATTTGGCTGCACCACAGTATAGGATATGGGATACCACATAAATGCATAAGGCGCTTCTTCCACAATGATGCTGTCAACTTTCATCGCCAAAGATTTTCTTTCACCCTGATCCAGGCTTGTCTGCAATTGTTTGATTAAGTCATCAACCTCTGGATTAGCGTAACGATTTCGGCGGGCGGCTGTTTCTGAATGAAAGAGGGGCGCCAGAAAGTTTTCGGCATCGGCATAATCCGCCCACCAGTTTCCCCAGTATGCATCAGTCTCTCCTTTGCGCATGGCATCGCGCATCATGTTCCAGTCATTGCGGACCAGGTGGACCACGAAGCCTGCTTCATTAAGATAGTGCTGAATGGCTTCCAGTGTTTGCGATACGGCTGCACCAGGATCCACCCAGAGATCGAACTCACAACCATTAGCATAACCGGCATCTACGAGGAGCTGTTTTGCTCGTTTAGGCTTGTACGGAATGTGCACCTTGCTATTGTCGAAACCCTCCAAACCGGGCGGTATAGGGCCTTTAGCCAGTGTTGCACTATTGTGCATTATGCGATAAATGATCTTTTCCCGATCAATGGCAAGGGTCACTGCCTGCCTGACTCGTTTATCATCGAAAGGCTCTCGTTCAACATTCATAGCCAGATAATACATGCCCAGTTCTTCAAGTTTATGAATATAGGGCTGCCAGACTTTACTTCGCGTCCAGTACTTAAATTCAGGATTTGGAATGGTCATTACATCCAGGTTTCCGGCTTCAAACTCTATCGCCGCGGTCAGGATTTCTGGAATATTATTCAAGATCAGACCATCAATTTTTGCTGCCCCGTTATAGTAATTTGGATTGCGTTTGAATCTGATTTTTCGATCGGCCTGCCATTCTTCAAAAATCCATGGTCCGGTTCCATTGGGTGTCTCTAGAAAGTTTGGCTCCACGGCTCCGGTTGCGTTCTTTGGGAGTATTGCCGTTGCAGGGGCGCCCAGAAAACCAAGAAACGGCGCAAAAGGCGTTTTTAACGATAGTTGGATTCTGGTGTCGCTAAGGATTTTGATCCCGCTAATTGCACTGGCAGTCCCCTGCATAAATTCATCAGAACCCTGAAGGGGTGCCAAGAGCCAGGTTTGCGGAGAACGGTTCGCTGGATTAAGAACCCTTTCAAAGGAATATTGCACATCCGCGGCGCTCAGGAAGTGACCATCCCAAAACGGTACATCCTTTCTCAGGTTGAATGTATAGACGCGACCGTCTTTAGAGATTTCCCACGATTCTGCAAGCCCGGGTAAGATTTCGTCCTTCGTTCCGAACTGCACCAGATTGTCATACATCAGCGCTGTTATAATTCCCGTTGTTATATCGGTTGAGAGGGCGGGATCCAGAGATTTGGGCTCGGTATTGATTATAAGATTCAAATAGTTTTTATAAGGGTCTTCGGGACAACATGACCAAAGCATTGCATTTATGAGCAAAACCAGAGCTATAGCCAGCGCTTTATGCGTTTTGAACCCCTTCTGATATATTCTCATTAATTTCACACGATCACCAACATGATTTTGCTTTGAGCTTACCGGTTTTTTGATTGAATCAAGATATGATGAATTTCCCACTAAGAAAATGAATGTTGGCCTCAAAAAAAATACTTGCCTGACCGACTGTTCGGTCATATTTTCCAATCAAGCCAAACAATGGAGGTATAAAGCACAATGACTCCCCTACAAAAAGACCCCGCAAAAGCTGAAGCAATCATCCGGTCCGCTATTCATATATTTGCCCGAGACGGGCTCGAAAGAGGTAAAATTGCCGACATTGCCAAGGAGGCTGGTATCGGCAAAGGAACGGTCTATGAATACTTTAGCAGCAAAGATGAGATCTTCCATGCCATTGTAGATACCATCATGGGCGATCTCCTCGACGCTTCTGAAAAGCTGTATTCTATGGATCTTAGTCCCTACGACAAGCTGCGTACCTTTATGCGCATGAATACAGAAATTATCTTCGAGATGGAAGATGCCATGCTCATCATGACTGAGATCTGGGCTCAGGGAGCCAGAGCCATCAAACGGGGAGATCATGCTTCTACCGATCTTTTTGGTAGTTATGAGAAGCTAAAACAAATCATTAGTAATATTCTCAAGGCCGGTGTCATGGCTCATGAGTTCCGTGAAATGAACATTGACGGTGTTTCAACTCTCGCCCTGGCCTTTATCGATGGCTTCGTCTGGCAATTCATGCTGAACAATGACAGAGAGGCTTTTGATCGCGCCCTCATGGAAGGCATTCAAAGCTTTATGAAAGGATTGGAGCCATGACCCCCAGACTAGTGCTGAGCCTTTTGGTGGTGTTGACGACTGCAGTTGCGCAAACGCCAACAGCAACCGAAATTCTCAAGCAAATAACTGACAGCATGTCACCAGAAAACGCCTATTCAAAAGGCAGTCAAACCATTATCACCAGCTCCGGTGAAGCAAGAACTTTTGAATTCGAGTCCTGGACTGCCGAAAAAGGGGCGAGTACGCTCACGCGCTATACAAAACCTGCCGCCATTCGAGGCCAGGCCTTCCTCACCCTTAACAGTGCTGATGATATCTGGTCTTATTTCCCGCGCACAAAACGGGTTCGCAAACTGGCGTCCCATGCAAAAAAGCAAAAGATGCAGGGTTCTGATTTCACTTATGAGGACATGGGTGGTGGGGACACTTTTCTGGAGAAATTCACACCCACTTTGCTGGGTAGAGAAACCCTGAACGGAGAACCTTCCTGGAAACTTGAACTGGTCGGTATCCCTGATAAAGAACCTCCTTATCCCAAGCTGATCATCTGGTCCCGGCAATCAGACATGTATCCGATTGCCATAGATTACTTTGATGAAACCGGCTTCAATACCAAATCCCTCGTGCTCAGTGATATCAAGCTTGTGGAAAACTTCCCCACGGCCATGAAAATGGTTATGACCGACAACAAGGAACAATCCAGTACGACCATGGAAACCCTTGAGATCACTTACTCGTGGAAACCTGAAGCCAACTTCTTTTCAGAAAGGACACTTAAAAAATGAACCGACTGGCGCTGCTTCTGGTAGTGCCCTTCGCCTTATGGGCACAACCAGAATTCTTTGGATATTTTGAGTCTGAAATGGATATCCTGCAAGTGGGGACCGAGAAATACAACTTTGGTTATAACAAATTCCGACTCGGTGTTGAGGCAAGACCCAATGATAATGTCTTGATTGGGGCAAACATTAATGCTCAACGATACTGGGGCAAGACAAGCTGGAATTTTTTTGACTTTGTTCCTGGTTATACTGAAAATGGCTATACAATGAATTTTCTATTGCCTGATACCATCATGCTTGACAATGTGTATATGCGGATTTCATTCCCCTTACTTGATCTGACTTTAGGTAGACAGCAAATCTCTCCCGGCGTAGGCTATGCCTGGAACCCAACAGATATATTCAATCACAAATCTCTCATGGATCCCAGTTATGAACAAACGGGGGTTGATGTCATTCGGCTATACATGCCTTTGGGTCGTCGTTCTTCTTTTAGTGGTATCATCCAACCTTCAGATGATTTTGGCGGCAGCACAGCTCAAGTTGCCATCCTGGCTGGCTTGGGTCACTTCGATTTTGGAATGAATTTTACCAAACAGTTCGCTTCCAGCAGCACGACTCCAATATTAGGAGATCCCTTCATCGGGGAACGAAATCTCCTCGGTGGAAGTATGGTTGGCGAGTTTCTGGGTTGGGGTGTTTGGACTGAAATCGCCCACACCAAACTGATCGCTACGTCTTTTTCCCCCTGGTCCTCAATCGCATATCCCGAGGTTCATAAACCATATAGTGAAATTGTCCTTGGCTTAGACCATACTTTTGATAATTCTTTTTATCTGCTTGCTGAATTTCTGCATAATGAATATGGCATTGAGAATCGGTCGGATCTTACAATCAATGACTATCTGATGAGCTTGGGCGGAAGCACACACAGCCTCATGCAAGACTATGGCTTCTTCTACCTGATGCTCCCTCCAATGGGCTATATCACTCTGAGCGCACTGGCCATCGCCAACCTTAATGATAATAGCGGAACCTTTGCTCCCCAGCTAGACTGGAATGCTTTTGAAAACACAAACATCTCCCTCCAGGCCAGCTGGTCCTTGGGCGCGGATGATACAGAATTCGGACTCCAGGACTGGGGTCTCAGACTACGACTCCTAAGTAATTTTTAACGCTATTAATTGGTAACCCAAAGTGGTAGCTATGCAGACCAGACACGCAAAACACCAATTTTCACGAATCAACACTAATCATGTGCTACCCTGTGCTGCTTGTCTGTATTTCTTTTGTGTTCATTTGTCAACTGGTGTTCAGCAATGCTCCACCTTACTGTAATTCATGATCTTTGTGTCACATCAAAGACCTTTTTGAAAACCAATATTAAGCCCAAGCTTTTATTGAGAGAGGAACCAGAATGAGAGCGCGATTAATCAAAAAACTGGCTGATCTGGCTGTAAACCAGACCAAAAAAATGTTGTGGGTGATTGGGGTGATAACTCTCGTTTTATTGGGTTTATCTGGCAGAATGTCTATGACGCCCAAATGGTCTGACATGTTACCAGAAGGCGACAAGCGCACTCTGGAGTTTGATCGCATCCTTGAAGAGTTTCAATCTGCTTCCAGTATTGTTGTGGTCGCCCAGGGCGAAGAAGCTGACATTAAAGCCTTTGCTGAAGACCTGGCGCCGCGCCTTTTGGAACCGATGACCATTCCCGGGAAAGATACCGAGCCTGCTCTGTATGTCCGCCGTGTCGACTATAAAACGGATCTGGATTTCATGAAGGAGCATGGTTTTATGCTCATGAAAGCAGACGATCTGAAAAACCTGAAGGATATTTTTCAGGATCCCGGTTTAACTGGATTGCTCACCAACATTAACAATTCTTTTGAAAAAGAATACATCCAGCCTAATGAATCAATTTCTAACCGAGAAGAAGAAGATGGAGCCTTGATCTTTCTCAATGGGGTCGATGCTTGGTTGGGGGAAATGGAACAGTCGCTTGCCACGGGCGGCATAGACTCTACCGATGCCTATGCCGCCGTTGACAAGCTTTTGCTTGGGGAACCCTACTTCCTTTCCTACGATCGTCACGCTCTCATACTTAATGTGATTCCCACATTTAGCATGATGGATGTTTATCTCATGGTGGATGGCACGGACGCTGTCCAGGGCGTTGTAAATGAAGTTTTAAAAAACCACCCCCGAGTCACAGCTGGCCTCACTGGCTCCATTCCGCTTGGCCGTGATGAGATGGTTTATGGAACGCAGGGCGTTGCCCTGTCAGGTATCATCTCCATTGTGCTTATCGGCTTTATTCTATTCATGGCTTTCAAAATGTGGGCGGCTCCATTCCTGGCGCTTTCCAATCTGGTGTTAGGTTTGATCTGGGCGGCTGGCTTGGTAGCAATCGTGGTTCCCGTTTTGAATATAATGACAGCCATGTTCATGGTAATCCTGATTGGGTTGGGTATTGATTTTTCAATTCATGTAATTTCAACCTTTACAGAAATGCGCGCAAAAGGTCTTGCTCTGGAGGAGGCAACTCTGGCTGGCCTGGAAAAAAGTGGCAAAGGTGTGTCTACGGGAGCCCTCACAACGGCCACCGCCTTCCTGGCGCTCATGGTTGGTGATTCCCGCGCCATGAGTGAAATGGGTTTGGTAACAGCCATTGGTCTGATGGCTGTAATGGTCACAACTTTTGTTGCTTTGCCAACTTTTCTAGTTGTCCGTGAAAGAGGACATGAACGCCGGCTTGCCAAAAAAGGACTCGCTGAAACAGTCAAAACTCAAGACCTTTCATTTGCCTCTTTAGGGCATATTGGTGGCTTTATTCAGGATCGTCCATGGCTCACCCTGCTTGCGGTGCTTTTCATCAGCATCCCCTTGATTTATTCTGCCAAACAGATCAGTTTTAACTACAACTATATGGATCTGGAGCCCGAGGGAATACCCAGCATCACCCTCCAGGATACGGTTCAGGATAAGTTTGATCTAAGCATGGATTTTGCCTATCTGGTTGCTGAGACAGTTGAAGAGGCTCGCGTCCTGCAAAGACGAGCGAAAACTTTACCAACCGTGGCATCCGTAGAAGACATCTCCATTTACCTGCCCTCTGCTGAGGAACAGCTGCAGCGCTTGCCTTATATCACCGAGATCCGCGACATCATGATGCTGGCAAGTGCTTCGCCACTCAAGGCTGATGATCTTTCCAGAGTCCGCTCAGAAATTGAGCGTCTGGAGATGAATATTATGGAGTTTCAAACGATGGCTTTTTTGGGTGGTCAGGACAAGGTGCTCAAGCGTTGTACACAAATTGTTGGCGACATGGAAAAAGGGCCAACAAACACCATCTTTTTGCGACTCTATGAACTCCTGGAGCAAAGTGAAGCTACAATGCTGGAGAATATGAATACTTTTCAGGAGAGCTATACTGACTATTTCACAAAAAGCGTGCTCTCCATGGCCGGTACAAGCCCCATCACCCTGGAGTCCCTGCCTGAGTCAATTGTGGATCGCTATGCCAATAAGGATAGAACCTTATTTTTGACCACGGTCCTGCCTTCTGGGAGTATTTGGCAAGACTTCAAGTTTTTGGATGCGTTTACCGACGACCTGGAAACGATTAGCGAACGGACTACTGGAATGCCACCCATCTTCAAAGCGCTCATGGATATCATCGGTCGTGATGGTCGTAATGCCATGATGCTAACATTGGTTTTAGTCTTTGTCATTCTGCTCTTCGATTTTAGACATTTTGGATACGCCTTAATGGCAATGCTTCCACTGGCCGTTGGGGTTGTTTGGATGGTCGGTATGATGAATGCCCTTGGACTGCAGTTGGATGTTATCAATGTCATGGCCTTCCCCTTGATTCTGGGTATCGGGATCGATGATGGTATTCATGTCGTTCATCGCTGGCGCCTGGAGGGACCACGATCTGCCTTCACGGTGTTTTCCAGTACTGGTAAGGCGATCTTGTTAACGTCTCTAACCACGATGCTGGCCTTTGGATCAATGATGTTTTCAGAATATCGTGGTTATGCAAGCCTGTCTTATGCATTAATTCTTGGTGTCGGTGCCTGCTTTTTTACCACCCTGATCATGCTGCCTGCCCTTATGGGATTGGTAGACAGAAAGAACGCTAAATAACCATCTTTTCTCCTGCTCCGCGATTCTGATCTCCAGGTCGGGATCGCGGAGTTTACGTTCCTCCACAACAGCTCATTATTCTTGGTTTCACTGGCAGTGATACCGGCCCGGCTGAACAATAGAGCTTTCAACAAACGGGGTAAAGAGACCAGCCAGAACGCCATATAGGCCAAAACAACAAAGCAGGGGATATGCAGGGGTGGATCGGGCAGAAAATCCATTAGGGAACCTGCAACCGGGGGAAAACGAAGCTAAAAACAGGTCGCCCCGCCACCGATGATATAGTTCAAAGGGAAGATTGCCAGCATCACATAGAGCGACACTTTTAACACCCTCCAAATATCTGGGGCCGTGGGTCTCAGCCCTTCAACAACAGTGAAATACAGGGCTCCAGGAGCAAAAGACCATGAGTAATCATATACGTGATATAGTTTGAGTCAGACCAGCCATAGATCCGATCAGGGGTTATCAGGGCCATAGAGGCACCTGCAAAGGTCCAAAAAAATAAACAGGAATAAAAAAACTCTCGCTTTCCTGTTAACAGACAATACACAATGAGAAGATGCCCCCGTTTGCAAACATGGAGCGGTAACCAGATCTGCCAGGCTTCACCAGGACCAGGGGGTCATAGAGATGTTTAACAACAAAATAAACAAGCATGACCCAGCCCAATCCCTTGGAAAAATGATAATTGAGCTATTTATTGTTCATTTGAGAATAAATGGCGGACCTATAGCCACAACCAAAAGTCCAATGAGTGCCACAATATGATCCTATTCAAACAACACAAACGGATTTGCCATTTAAGCTCCCCTGGTAACCTTTGAATTTGTGAATTATTAGCACCAGGATATAATCGAATCGGCAATCTATAAAAGAGTCTCAAAAAAAAGACCCATGCTATCAACACCAGCGCCTTATTTAATTGAGAAAGACCTTGTTGATCATACTTTGTCGGCGCGTATGGAAAAAATGAATTAAAAAGGATAATGATTATATGTCACTACAATGGAAAACTCCACCAGAATTACAGATTGACCCAACAAAAGCCTATTCGGCTGAAATCGTAACCAACAAGGGATCGATGCTGGTCGAATTGTCAGCTCAACATGCTCCTAAAACGGTAAACAATTTCGTTTTTTTGGCCAGAGAGGGTTATTACGATGGTGTCGCATTTCACCGGGTTATCCCCAACTTCATGGTTCAAGGCGGAGACCCTACAGGCTCAGGAATGGGCGGACCTGGATACCAGTTTGAGGACGAGTTCAGCAACAACCCTTTGCGCCATGTTGACAACGTCCTTTCAATGGCAAACGCTGGACCGGGCACAAACGGGAGTCAGTTTTTTATCACTCACGCCTCACAACCCCATCTTGATGGTCGCCACACTGTCTTTGGAACGCTTAGTGCCGGGAAAGATGTGTTAGATAGCATTCAGCAGGGTGATGTTATGGAGAGAGTCCTAATTTCTGAAGTTTAACCATGGGTTGTCCAAGCGGGGATTTAATCCCCGCTTGGACAACCAGAAAAATCGAGAATTGCAGCCCTTATAAAAAAATCCGCGAGCTTATGATTCGTAATGGCTGATCGCCTGGAAGCCCCATTTTAAGGGCAGCCATGTGTACAACACTGTTAAGGCCACCACAAAACCAACGATAGTCCCAATAAATAGGCCAGACCCATTTCCCTGGTACAGATTAATTACCAGGATAAGAGCCGTCACGGAGAGGCCAACATAGATAAGACTGAGAACAACCGTGATGATACCGCCGTATCCGCTGCTGATTTTCATGGGGTTTGCCTCGTCGAACTGTGCATAGACCGCTCCCAATCCCAGAGACAGACTTATCAAGGCCAGACTGGTCATAAACAGAAAGCCGCTGGCCAAAATGGATATCTCCATTTGTTGCCCCAGGAAAAAATTTGAAATCAGGGCTACCACTTCTGTCAGAGTAAACAGGACAAAAAAGGCAAACCAGAATTTTTCCAGAAAGACCCGCTTCATGGAGAAGGGTGCCATTTGAAGCATCCAGAGGCTGCGACCTTCCATACTGATCATTGGATACACAAAACGGGCAGTGAGAGCTGCCAGGATGAAGCCAGTAAATCCAAAGTTAAAGATATAAATAGCTGTCCGCCAGAAAGCCGCCATATCCGCAAAATGCAGCTGCCCCCGGGACAAATTGATTAAATACACAGCAATGAAGAATCCCATGAGCAGGAACTGAACCCACTGCTGGGGTGTGCGCAGAAACTGAACCATGTCTTTTGAGATTAATGCTTTGGTAGACGTTCGCAAGCCAGGCCATTTGAACAGGAAGATCTTGCTCATGGCCTTGTGGCTGGATTTTTGACCCTGACCTTCCATAATCTGGTAGGTCCGAAAATAAGCTTTTCCTGCTGTCCAGCTAACAACCTCCCAACCCATGGCCGCCGTGGTGACAAAGAGGGCAGAAAAGAACAGGCGTTCGGTCCAGTCCAGAACTTCGCTCCCCATAAATAAGCGACTTAACCAATAGCTGGGAATAAGGGGAAACGGCGTATTTGACAAATTGGATAAATATCGACCCAGAGCGCGGAAATTTCCCAGACCTCCACTTAGCATTGTGTCCTGTTGACTAACGCTGAAGTAAAGATAAAAGAGACCGGAAAAAGTGACGCCCAGCAGAACAAAAACGGTCCGCATTTTGAAAAATCTGGAAAGATAGACCAGCAGCATGAGCAAGAGACCGGCTGACACGGTAGCGATAAACAGGAAGGGTAAAATTCCACTCACAAACACCAGTGCATATTGCCAGGATGTCAAACCCTGTATTGCCCCATATCCCAAGGTCAGGGGAATGCCTAGAATCAAGATCGCCCAGGAACTATAAACCAGATTTTCGATAAATTTTATCCTGAAAATTTGAATATTATCCACTGGCAGGGTCAAAAGAAAGGCGACTTCCGGAGATCGATAAAAAGTTGAGAATCCCGTAACAAGATTTGAGAGAACGAGGAGATAAAAGATGATCGACCACCCAAGATAAAAGAGACGATCCAGAAACACCTCACCCAGCTCACCCTGCCGTAACAGAAAATTTCCACCGGACAGGAACAGGCGATAGCCACCAAAGATTAATCCAAAGACGATCAAACTTGAGACAACAATCTGCAGTCGTTTTTGTTTAAAGGCAGCAGAGAGGAAGCCCTTTAGACTCTGTCGCTTTACGCGGAATAGAAGTTGTGCCTGTTGTGTAACTATTTCATTATCTCCTGTATATTGATGCTGTCTGAATTACGCTTTGCTAATGGGATGAAGGCGAGCCGTCGGATTGTTCTTCCTCATCTACGATCTTAAGAAATCGTTCTTCCAGGTTTTCTTTTTCTCCTGAAACAGCCTGAAATGAGTCTATGGTTCCCAGGCCAAGCAATTTGCCTCTGTTGATAATGGCGATGCGATCAGACAACTCTTCAGCCACATTCAGATTATGGGTGGAGATAAAGACCGTAATCCCGCTTTGGCTACGCTCTTTAAGCATATCCTTGATAATTCTTGCCGTTTTAGGGTCAAGACCCACCATGGGCTCATCAATAATTAGAATTTCAGGTAAATGTAAAAATGCCGAGGCGAAAGCCAGTCGCTGTTTCATACCTTGGGAATAACCTGAAATGCGGTCCCCTAGCCATTCACGCATAAACAGACGCTCGCTTAGCATGTCCTGTCCCTGCTGAATTGTTTTCGTGTCCATTGAATAGAGCTGACCGACCATCATGAGCAATTCAAGTCCTGTAAGATGCTGATATAGAAAAGCCGCGTCAGGGACGTATCCAATAATTGACTTCGCCTTTTGCGGTTCCTTCTCAACATCAAAGCCACCCATTGTAACCCGCCCGCCTGAGGGGGTCATCAAGCCGACCATCATCTTGATCGTCGTTGTCTTGCCGGCTCCATTGGGACCGAGAAAACTAAAGAGCTCCCCTTTTTCGATATGGAGCGACAGGTCGTTTACTGCCAGTGTTGTAGCAAACTGTTTGGAGAGTTGTTCAATTTTTATCATTTCGGCTTCATTCTCTTTTACTGGTCAGGTTTGCTCTAGCTGTGGAGCATCCAGACATTGGGCTCAATATATTCACCCCGATTTTTGTCAACATCAATACGAATTGCCGCGAGAGCACCTGGAACGACATAGCTCCCGCTGCTTTGAAAGCTCAGACCCGTCCAGGCTTGCCATTTTTCAATTGTCGCCGAAATTTCCATCGACTCGTGACAAACGTTAAGAATTTGAGCTCCCAATCGTTCATGTACCCGAAGCCATGGATCAAAGCGCTTAGCATCTTGCGACCATTCAATATATAAATCCATGGGAATCAAAGGATAATCACTTTTTTTGTTCGGCCGCACTGGAGCGATAAGTTGTGCAAATCCAAAATGCTTACCAATTTCATGCATAATTTGAATCATGAGAGTGCTCAGTTGTCGACCCCGATGCTCAGGCAACACCTGAATACTCAGTGCACATAAAAGAGTGGGGGGCATAACAGGTTCCATTCCTGTTTTGAGTGCCCAATCCCAACCGGTATCAGGCAGGGTCCCAAGTGCACCTGAAAAATGAACCGGGATGCAGTTTCCTACAGCCAGCCATTTTTGTGATTTTTCATCAATCAGCGCGAATTGGAAATCCCGGTGCTCTCTATTTAAGGCCGACCAATATTTATTTGCAATACTATCGTTCAGCATGAATGCAGGCCAGGAGGGCAGCGTCACGTCATTGGCATTATCCAGAAAACTATCCGTTTCTACGGCTCTGATGAGCTTGATTTTTCTGGTCTTCAAATCTGATTGAAGGTTATGTGAAAGCTGAAAAGGTCTGGACATTCTATGTAAGGTGAGCTGTGAAGATCAGTCTTTCTTGGAGCGGCTTTTTACTTTGGATTCCCTGAAGACACGAATCTTTTTGTCTTCCTCCAGAATGTGAGTAATAACCCAATCATTTACCAGCCTTCTGAAATTGTTCAGTAATTCGCCCATATGATGGGAGCTCGTGAGGGAGTGGTTCATTTCTCTAATGATGAGATCATGTTTTTTATGGTGGGCATCAAGTTCAGGATATCCCCACTTCTCCATTAATGCCTCTTCGCGTGAGAAGTGATATTGGACATAATTATATAATTCTCGGATAATCTGTTTGAGTTCTTCGGCATCTCGCTTGGGGCGGCTCAGGTTCAAGACCCGATCGGCAATGGACAATAACTCTTTGTGGTCCGCATCAATCTGACCCTTATCAATCTGCATTTCCTTTGTCCATTCAAACGCCATGTTATTCTCCTTGGAGTTAGCCCTGAAGATAAACCCTTGTCAACGGTTTATCCAATACCTGCAAGATTTGAATATTCTGCATATTTTTCCAAGATAATCAGCCTGATTCCAGCATGTTGTCCCTGGCGCAGGTGGGGATCCTGACTGGCAAGTGAGAATGCAGCCTGGCGAGCTTCCTTCAAAATGGGGCCATCGAAAAGAATGTTTGCAATTTTCAGAGCAGGGAGGCCAGACTGTCTGGTTCCAAAAATATCTCCAGCCCCCCGTAAGCGCAAATCTTCCTCTGCGATTTTAAATCCATCCAGCGTTTCCACCATAATGTTGAGCCTGTCAAGGGAGTCTGGATTAATATTACGATGCACCAGCACACAAACACCCCGGTGTTCACCGCGACCAATTCTTCCCCGAAGCTGGTGTAACTGGGCCAGCCCAAAGCGTTCAGCGTTTTCAATGAGCATTACAGTCGCATTGGGAATATCGATGCCGACCTCAATCACGGTGGTGCTCACAAGCAGCTGGATTTCATTTTTTGAAAACGACGCCATGATGCTGTCTTTTTCTGCCGAACTCATACGACCATGGAGCAGTGCAACCCTATATTCAGAGTAAAAACTACTCAGCTTTTCAAAACCGAGAGTGGCCGCTTCCAGGTCGATTTTTTCAGATTCTTCAATCAAAGGGTATACAACGAAAGCCTGTCGACCCGCTTTGAGCTCATCCCTGATAAACTCATGAACTTTAGGGAGGGCGTGAATATCAACTTTTCGTGTAATTATTTTTTGTCTACCGGCAGGCAACTCATCCAAAATGGAGATGGATAAATCCCCAAAAAGAGTCATTGACAGGGTTCTGGGGATGGGCGTAGCTGTCATGACCAGTACATCTGCCTCGGCTGCTTTTTCCAGTAATTCTCCCCGCTGGAGAACGCCAAAGCGATGCTGCTCGTCGATGACCACCAGCTGCAGATTTTTAAAGTGGACTTTACCTTGAATCAACGCGTGAGTGCCAATGGCCACATGGTAATAGCCTTCTTTTAAGGCTTTACGTAAATCTCGCTTCTGAGCTGCTGTTTGTGAGCCGGTGAGCAGAACCACTCGAATGGGTGTGCCTTCAAAAAAGGTGATCGCATTTTTAAAATGCTGTTCTGCCAGGATTTCAGTCGGTGCCATGATTGCCGACTGGTAACCATTTCCTGCAGCGATTGCCGCGGCAAGAAGACTGATTACTGTTTTTCCAGAGCCAACATCACCCTGGAGAAGACGGTTCATGGGATGTGGCTTTTTTAAGTCTTCCCAGATTTCATTCATCACTCTTTTCTGTGCACCGGTAAGCTCATAGGGTAGTTTTTTGTATTGGGATTCCAAATATTCACCCAGTGCAATGAATCGATTTTGTTTAACCTTTTCGGCCATGCTCTGACGACGCACAGCAAGCAGTAATTGCATGAAAAAGAATTCATTAAACTTAAGCCGATGCTGAGCCCGCTTTAATGATTCCAGGTCTTCAGGAAAATGAATATCCCGAATAGCCTGACCCATGCCTAATAAATTGTATTGCTCCAGCAGTTCTTCTGAAAGAAATTCTTCCAGCCGTTGTTCAATTCCTTCCATGATGGGTCTCAGCAAGCGCCTAAATCCACGACTATCCAACCCTGCCGACTGGAGTTTTTGACCAGAGGGGTAGAGGGGGACAATAATCCCCGTGTTTATGGGATTGGTGCCCTCTTCTGAAAGAATGTCAAAATCAGGATGGACCATCTGGAAGCCGCCATAGAAATCCACCTTGCCACTGACTGCGACCACATCACCCTTTTTGAAGCGATTTTGAATCCATTTGGCGCCGTTAAACCAGCGACACTTCAGAAAGCCACGTTCATCGGCCACCACCATTTCGAAATAGGAGCGCTTGCGTCCACGGCGCATTTGGGTGCCGGTCACCTGACCCACTACGGTGGCCTGCTTGTCTTTTTGTAGCGATGTGGTATAAGAAACGGTGGAACGATCCAGATAGCGCCGGGGGAAGTGTTCCAGGAGATCGTGCACCGAAAACAGACCTGAATCATTCAGGGCTTCAACTTTTCGGGTTCCAACTCCTTTGAGACTGGATATGAGGGCATCATGTGACATAGAAAATCAATTTAGTCCAGACATGGAAATTGGAAACTTGAAATTTGCCATACGGTTCGTCGCGCTGAGCCTGTCTAAGCGCTCTCGAAATATGACGCCCTCTGGCTCTTCCCTCTCATGGGGAAGTGTCCCACTTCCTTTCTAATGCGGGGTTCGATCTCATCGATTGGTTGCCCGCAGAGGCCTCCATTGGTCACACCCTCCTGAGTGCTTGTATAAATAGCCTGAAAGTCTAGATTTCAATGTTATTCAAAATTTTCGGGGAGGCTGCTAGTTGAATGCCACACTTGCAAAAATATTCAATTACCATTTATTCAGATTCGGGCACGATATCTTTGTCTTATGCCAGACCGTATAAATATTGTTAGTTGGACATAATTAGGTATCATATTTAACCAAGGAGCTAAAATTGCACCTAGACACTCAAAACATTAGAAATACCGAGAAGACAGCATTAAAATTTGGATTACTCTCATCTCTATCTTTAACTTTTTTGACTATTATTACATGGGCAGTTGCAATGACCGCTATCCCACCAGCAGGACCATACTGTCCAGGTGATTGTATGAGTTATCCATATTCTGATCTTCTATCATATTACCCGAGAGATTACTATTGGATGTATTTGGCTATTTTTCAGTTATTTGCATATCTAATATTTATTGTATCAAATCATTTTATCACTGGGGTTGAGAAAAGATTGTTTAGTTTTCTAAGTGTTGCCTTTGCTCTCATTTCAACAATAGTTTTATTGATTGCATACTTCGTTCAATTTTCAGTAGTGCCTATGAGCATGATGAAAGGTGAAACGGAAGGGATTGCTTTACTTACTCAATATAATGGACACGGGATATTTATTGCGATGGAAGATTTAGGCTACATCACCATGAGTATTTCATTTTTATTTTTGTCTTTTATCTTCTCATTTAAAAACCGATTGGAAAGGACTATTCGGCTGATACTTGTATTGGCATTCATATTAACCGTTCTCGCATTTGTATATTATACCATCAATTATGGAATAGACAGGAGTTATCGATTCGAAGTTGCAACAATTTCTATAAATTGGCTGACGACAATTACTATAGGGATTTTAGTAAGTATCTTTATAAAGAATAGATTAAAAACAATAGAATAGTTGCAGAACCCAGCAATGGATATACATAAAATGAATTACCTCATAATCACTTGCTTTGTATACACAAACCGTTGAAGAAAAATATAGGAACAGTTCAACTAAAGAATATGCGTGAGCCAACTAAAGCTTCAAGTGGACTCACATGAAAGGGTGTGCAAAACGAAAATAACGTGGATGGATACAATTATCGAACAAAGCGAGCCTGCCTCGTGGAGCAGCTTAAGAAGACGTTAGTGGGACGAGTTGACAAACCATGGTGTACATGAAGTGTATTTAAAAACTCTACTAATTCTGTTATTGGTCACTAGTTGTGCTTTTTCACATCCAACTTTGGACTACTCTGAAAAGGAGGGGGAAATTCTCATCGGTTATGGGTTAGGATTGGATGGTGGTTTGTCGTTTACGGCCGGTATAGCGAAAACTGCTTCCTGGGGTAGGCTGGGATTGAGAATAACATCGCTAAATCCTTATTCGATGGATGATTCTATGCATAGCTCTGACGTGCTGATTGGAAAGGTATTCAGAGTTCGTCGATTCTCAGCCTCCATTTCAGCTGGGGTTGGAATGATCTCAGGAGAGTCATTTAATTTTGGAATTCCAGGATTTGATTTTGGGATCCCCTTTGATATACAATTGAGTCAACCGACATCGACAGGGAGAAAATTCGATTTTCTTGTTGGGCTTAACTTATTTGGGAATATTAACAAATATTCACCAATGGTTGGTCTATGTTTGATTGGAAAAATGGCCCGCTAACAATGGCTTAGAGCTGACTCACCCCGACACTTCGTGTTCCCCTTCGGCGGGGTCTTCGACACGCAGAGGGACGAAAGGAAAACGAAAATGATGTGGATGGATACAGATAACTTACAAAGCGATGCTCTCTCAGGAAGCAGCTTAAGCCAAAGGCGTTAGCAGGAGGAGAGAATATTGGCAGGCATAAAAGATATTCAGATACTATTAAGAAATATGGAGCCAGTACTTGATAGAACTGATTATGTCTTTTACTCAACAGGATCTTCCAAACTTACCGCGGAGATTGTTATTATGAATCCAGTAGTAACAATTCTCGAGGATGAAGGAATGACGGTTGTCGTTTCCAAAAAGCAAGCCGACGCATATAAACTTCCATTCAGTATCGTCTTTCACAAAATTTCTCTCAATATTCACTCTAGTCTGGAAGCTGTTGGGCTAACTGCTGCAATATCTACTGCCTTGGCGTCTCACAACATTTCTGCAAATGTGGTGGCTGGCTACTATCATGACCATATCTATATCCCTAAGGACAGCGCTGACCTGGCGTTAGAAATTCTTGAAGGGCTAAGGCATTGAGATTATGAGTTATACCATTTATGATTTTTTGGGAAATATTGGGGTTTTCCTGATATTGACAATGTACTTGGCAATTCAAATGGGTAAAACCAACTCAGTTTCTAAAATGTTTAGTCTTTTGAACGCCCTCGGAGCAGTCTTGATTTTAGTATCGCTATATTTTCAATTCAATCTATCAGCTGTTGTAATTGAGTCTTTTTGGCTAATTATTAGTATATATGGTTTGATGAAAAAGTCTCCGTATAGGATTAAAAAACTTTAATACATGAGTACCTGTGAGTGACTCACACGAAGGGTGTGCAAAGCGAAAATGATGTGGAGGGATACAATTAACTCACAAAACGATAATTTCTCGGGAAGCAGCTCAAGCCGAGCACGTTAGAGAGGTGTGGCTAATGTTTAAAAGAATGACACTGATATTGTTCAGCATTTCATTGATTTTTGCAGGCAATCCAATAAATCGTGGTTCGCTGAAAATTGATGGTTCTGCGACAATTACTAAAGACCATAGCTCTCGCCGGACCTACTGGCAATTCTATGGAAACCCTCAAATAGAATACTTTGTAAGCAAAAACATTGGAATAGGTCTTCGCCCAACTTTCCAATATTATCTTGATGATGATCGGGATTTCTTAATAGCCAGCATTACACCATTAATAACTTGGGTCTCGGAAAGGCCAGAGTGGCCAATATATCTTTCAGTTGGATCATCGCTTAATCGAAGAATTGATGAAGAAGATGAGCTTGATTATGCCCGTTATGGCTGGTTGGCGGAATTAGGAGTTGAAATGTTCCTCACTGATAATTTTGTTGTTACGCCGAACTTGAGTTATCGTGACAATGCTGATTATTATCAAAGCCAAATAGCGAGTTTAAATGTCAGGGTTGGTTACTATTTCCATGGCACGAAGATTTTCAAATGAAGTGCGATCCACTCTCTAAAGCTTCAAGCTGACACGCACGAAAGGGTGTGCTTAACAAAAATGTCGTGGTCGGATACATTGAATTTACAAAGCGAGTCTGCTTCAGGAAGCAGCTTAAGGTTAAGGCGTTAGAATTAGCGCTAGGGAATCGATGAGATATAAATTTCTCATACTTTCGAGTCATTACAATAGGTTTGGTATGGGAATAATAGTCAATTCGTTAGGCTTAACCAAAGTGAAGGAATGAGTAAATGCTGAACTTTATACGGTTATCCACCATATTTCTCCTTTCAATATCAATGTCTGCTCAAGAGGCAAATAGATCAATATTGGATTTGTACGAGGGAAGGAATGTTGCGAAGGAATCTCGACATAACCATGATGGTAGTGAGGTGAATGAGTTTGACTTCCTTATACCTGATCGTTTTGATACCAAAACATCCCGGAGAACTCATCACACTACTACTCCCATGACAGAGACGCATGTCTTAACAGATAGTGTTGCACTGGGATGGGTGCAACAGTTTGGGTCAGGACTAGGATCATCTTCGGATGAGGCTACTGCCATAGCCATAGATACTAGCGGATTCGTTTATGTAACAGGAGCAAGTAATGGAGAAAGTGGCTATGCTGACTGGACAACCGTAAAATACAGCCCTGGGGGTGATGAAATATGGGTGTCGAAATTTAATGGGCCTGCCAATGGTGATGACTTTGCCAGGCACATCGTGGTAGGATCAGGAGCAGAAGTCTATGTCGCGGGCACAATCAAGTCTGCTATGGGTGATAATGATATTGCGGCAGTAAAAATTAATTCTGATGGAACTCAAAACTGGTCTGTAACTTATGCTGGGACCTTTCATGATGCAGATTTTATTTCTGGATTAGCCCTTGATTCTGAAGAAAATCTTATTGTTTTGGGAAGTACTTCTGAAGAAGGAGAATACGACAGTTTCACCATCATAAAATATGATTCTGCGGGAAATCAGCTCTGGCTAACTCATTTCAGTGACGAGGGAATAGGTGCTAATAATGGCACGGCGATGGTAGTTGATAATGCTGGAAACATCATTGTTACTGGAAATAGTTCCAATGAGAACAGCGCAACAGATTGGGTAACTCTAAAATACGATCCCGGTGGAAATGAGATCTGGAGATCCACTTACAATGGTCCTGGTAGTAGTTCAAGTTCAATTGGTTTGGATTACGCCGGTAATATCATTACCACAGGGTCAGGGACTGACGAAGATGGCTTTGCGAATCTAACCACCATTAAATATGATGCGAATGGCAATGAGATTTGGGTGAGTTTGCATTCAGGTTTGGCAAATGGAAACATTTCTGGCGAGTATCTTGATATCGATGAGAATGGAAATGTTTTGATTTTGGGTAGTACTAGAACTGACGGATGGGACGATTTGTTTCTCGTTAAGTTGGATGAAAACGGCACCGTGCAATGGACCCAGAGTTATGACGGTCCCGCAAACCACCGGGATATTCCAGCTGGTATCAAAATTGATAATAATCACAATATTGTTGTGTCAGGCAAGAGTCGTGGATTGGGTACCATAGAGGATTATGTAATTATAAAATATGATTCTACCGGAGATGAATTATGGATCAACAGATATGATGGACCCACACATCGACCCGACAGACCCAGCGCTCCAGCTTTAGACTCAATGGGAAACATCTACATCACGGGTGGCAGCTACGGGGAATCCAGACTAGATTTCTCAACATTAAAGTATAGTCCTGATGGCACAGAAATCTGGAATACCCGGTATAATGAGCTGGGTGTCAGTGTTGACGTTGCAAAGGATATGAAAATTGATCCGACCGGCAATATAATTGTGGTTGGGAGCAGCGAGGGGGCAGGTGGTGACGAGGATTATTTAGTTCTCAAATACAACAATGACGGCAGCCTGAATTGGAATTCAAGATATGACGGACCTGCGCTTCAAGATGACACACCTCACGCTTTAGCCCTTGACAGTATGGGAAACATCTTTGTAACAGGTGAAAGCCGTGGCCTTGAAGTATTTACTGAATTAACCAGTCTGAAATTTACTCAGGAAGGCTCACAGGTTTGGGTCGACAGATATGGGGGCTTAGATGATCTCTTTCACATCGGAGAGGCAATTTCAATCGACGACACTGGTACTCTTGTAGTTGCGGGTAACAGCACTTCAAATATTGGGTTTTATGATTTTGTAACAATGAAGCATAACCATGATGGCGGTCTCGCGTGGGTAGCTCGTTATGATGGCGAGGCGAATAGTTCTGATCAAATTTCAGATATGATTATTGATTCGGAGGGTAACATTGTTGTTACTGGAAGCAGTGTTGAGGAACTGCCAGCAGGGGATATAGCAACAATTAAATATTCTTCTGACGGAGACCTGATGTGGGTGGCAACTTATGGCGGTGGAGCGAATGGGATCGATAAGGGTAAATCCCTCGCTCTAGGGCCTGACGGTTCAATTTATGTCACGGGATATATTTATGAAGAGTGGGATGGCTATGATTGTGTTACCATCAAGTATGACGCTGAGGGGAATGAAATTTGGGCCAACAGCTATGATGGTCCTGGCAATGGCTCTGATAATGGAGTTAAAATTGCGATAGGAATTGACGGGCAGGTTTATGTTGCCGGATCAACCACTGCGTTTGCAGGTGACTCTGACTATCTGCTTATCAGCTATGATAGTGATGGCGAGACCAATTGGGTTACAACTTACTCGGGCATAGACAACATGGATGACTACTGCAGGGATCTCACCTTTGATACTGCCGGAAACATTTATGTTACTGGACACAGTGAGACAGGTGAGCTTGGTCGTGAATTTGTAACAGTTAAGTATAACCAGAGTGGCTCGGAGTCATGGATTGCCCGATATAATAGTGTTGGATCAGATGAGGATTATGTCAACTCAATACAGGTTGACCTCAGTGGTAATATTTTTGTCAGCGGCAGTACATTTATAGGATCATCGGCTAAAATGACTACAATAAAATATTTGCAGCCAAATTTTGTCAGTATTCTTGGTAGTGAGGATTTACCGATTTCATTCACGCTCTCTCAAAATTACCCAAATCCATTTAATCCTATCACGACCATTAAATACGAAATTCCGGAACAAACAAATTGCTCACTTATTGTTTATGATTTGATTGGTAGGTCTGTTCGGACCCTAGTTTCTTCACAACAGTCATCTGGGAGCTATTCTGTAAATTGGGATGGCACAGATCAATATGGCCATCAAGTCTCAGGAGGGATGTACATTGCTAGATTACATGCTGGGAATCAATTGCATACGATAAAATTGGTTTACCTGAGATAAGCGCAATTCTAACAACGGCTCAGAGCGGACTCATCCCGACGCTCCGCGTTACCCTACGGCGGGATCTTCGTCACGCAAGGGTGTGCAAAACGAAAATGGTGTGGAGGGATACAATTAACTCACAAAACAATAATTTCTCGGGAAGTAGCTCAAGCCGAGAGCGTTAGCCAGACCTAGATAGTTTTTGTAATAACATGATATCCGTGCTATACTAATACCGTGATACGTTCATTCACAGACAGAGCAACTGAAGATATTTTTAATGGTGTAGCTTCGAAAGTTGCTAGGAAAAGGTGTCCTTCGAATCTTTGGAAAATTGCAGTGAGGAAACTTGATCAATTGGATTCTGTGGTTCAACTTCCAGAATTGAGAATTCCACCTGGGAATCATTTTGAATCGTTGCACCGTGATCGAGAAGGGCAATACAGTATAAGCTTCAATGATCAGTATCGTATTTGTTTTAGTTGGACTGAATTAGGTCCAATTGATGTAGAGGTAACTGATTATCACTAAAGGAGAATAAAATGGTCAGAATTCCAACAAATAGAATGCCCACTCATCCGGGAGAAATGCTTCTTGAAGAATTTTTGAAACCAATGGGGATTTCCCAGAAGCACCTTTCTGTCGCTATACATGTTCCATTTCAGAGAATCAATGAGCTCGTTAATGGTAAAAGAGGTATCACTCCAAGTACAGCATTACGCTTTTCTCGATTTTTTGGAAATACCCCGGACTTCTGGATGAATCTTCAGCAGCGCTGGGATTTGTATTGGGCGAAGACCAAAGAAGCTGATGATTTAAGCCGGATTCATAGCTATTCCTGAACGACAACTGGCTGGCTAACAAGCTTAGAGCGACTATGGTAAGAATCACCGTGCTACTAGCACTTTTGGTGACAACTTGTGTTCATGTAAAAACACATTGGGTTGGTTTGTTTTTCAATCTTGGTGCTGGATATAATTCAGGTGAATTGAAGGATTGGATAGTCTCCTCCCAAACAGGTGCAAATTTTGGTTTAGAATTTAACCACAAGAGCGTGTTTTTTCGAGTCGCATTTAATCCAGAGACTTCTGGAGGTTTACCAGGTTGGTGGGATGATCCAATTAAAACATCCTTCGCAAAGGAGATTGATGGTGTACTGTGGCCCAGTGAAATGCAGATAAATTTTGAGGCATTCCAATTTCTGGTTGGATATGAGTCTAGAATTTTTGATTTGATGCTAATTCCCTATGTTGGCTTGGCCCAAAGCCGATTGTCTGTACCATTCAAATATGAACCATATGGGATGGAAATCGTCGTCCTCACCCCAGACTATATAAAACCAAGTAATCGTTCGGACCAACTATCCATATGAGTATACGGAAAGAGTTAAAGGTGCTCCTACCGGAAAACCCTGAAAAAGTACTGCTTTGCCTGGATTTTGGTGTTATTCAGCCCATGTTTTCACATTTTTTAGACTCAGATTTGGGTGGGCTACACTCTTACTTCAAGGTTGGATTTGAGTTTCTCATTTACAACGAACATAGAACCCCATACAGGTTGCGCTCTAAAGCTTCAAGCTGACTCACGCGCCGGGTCGTGGAAGACGATTATGATGTGGGCGGATACAATTATCGAACAAAGCGAGCCTGTTTTTGGAAGCAGCTCAAGCTTGAGGCGTTAGAAACACCCCAGAGCATTGTTTGTGATTGTTGAATGACAGCTTACTATACGTACTGTAGCATGGTACGTTAAGTGCGAATGTGTGGAGTCAGACCAATTCGGTTCATTTGAATTAAATAAATAAGAGATACTTTGGGCGGCTAACAAACCGTAAAAGGAGCCAATAATGAGCCCAAAGTCAGAAGTAGAGAAACGAGTAAAAGCGATCAAAAGAAATACCCGTAAGCAGTATTCAGCAGAAGAAAAGATCAGAATAATACTTGAAGGATTACGAGGCGAAGAGACCATTGCCTCGATCTGCCGTAAAGAAAACATTGCTCAGAACCTTTATTATAAGTGGAGCAAAGACTTTCTTGAGGCTGGCAAGAAACGCCTCTCCGGAGATATCGTCCGTGAAGCTAACAGCACTGAAGTAGATGAGCTCCGCAAAGAGAATAATCATCTCAAACAGTTATATGCCAGCTTAGCGATGAAGGCTGACGTATTAAAAAAAAGTTGTGTTGGTCAGGGTATACCAGTGAGCGGTATATGAGATACACCCAATCAGAGAAGTATGAGACCATTCGTCTTGTAGAAGGATCACAGTTGCCTGTTAAGCAGACCCTACGTGAGTTAGATATACCAAGCAGCACCTTCTACGATTGGTATGGCCGTTACCATGAGAATGGTCTTGATGGACTGGCAGATGCAGAACCTCACACCAAGCGGTTCTGGAATCGTATTCCTGATGAGGAACGTGAGAAGGTCAAGGATATTGCTTTAGATCTGACTGAAAAGTCGCCCAGGGAGTTAGCCTGGCATATCACTGATACATTCGGATACTTCATCTCTGAATCAAGTGTATATCGCATCCTGAAGAGTTATGACCTGATTACTAGCCCTCATTACATTGTCATGGCAGCATCAGATAAGTTCAAGAATCCCACAACTCGGATCAATGAGATGTGGCAGACTGACTTCACTTACTTCAAGGTGATTGGCTGGGGTTGGTTCTTCTTATCCACAGTTCTTGATGATTACTCCAGACGCATTCTATCATGGAAGTTGTTTACCACCATGAATGCTGAGGATGTCCAGGAATCTCTAGATATGGCTATCGCTGAGACTGGGACAGATCAGGTCATTGTCAAGCATAGGCCACGGCTATTATCAGATAACGGCCCCTGCTATGTCTCTGGTGAACTGAAGAAGTATCTCAAGACCCAAGAAATGGATCATACTCGTGGAGCTCCTTATCATCCTCAGACTCAAGGAAAGATCGAACGCTATCACCGTAGTATGAAGAATGTGATCAAACTGGATAACTATTACATGCCTGGAGACCTAGAGCAAGAGATCGCCAAATGGGTAAATCATTACAATAATGAGAGAATACATGAGTCGCTTGATAATGTGACCCCGGCTGATATGTATTTTGGAAGAAAGGAGAAGATCTTAACAAAGAGAGACCTCATCAAACAAAAAACGCTTCAGATGAGGAAGCGTATTAACATGAAATCGCAGCACCAAGAGGTGTTTGCTTAATATGTTGGATGCCCGGAAAGTGTCTCTTATTTTTTAAGCGATCTTGTCCGAATTACTTTGACGACTTACAATCTATTGCTGTGAAAAAACCTAGAATTGCCTGAACAGCTGGGTTGTGCCCGGTTGGGATTTTTAGTCCGAAGTGGTGAATCGAATTAGCGGGTAGAGCGGAAGAATGCTTGGTAATATTTGAGACTGCTAAAGGATAAAGCCGTTCCAATTGTGAAATAGCCCGGTGTTTTGAGGATCATGGGAATCAGACCGGAGTGTCTGACGAAGGCCCCCGCTGACATCATAATCACAATCAGGATATAGCTGTGCCATACCTGGAAAGCAAAAATAGACGCCTTTGCATCCATAGCCTCGACGCGCTGAATGTTTTTCCTGACGATTCTGGCGAATCCAAATATGGACACCAGGAAACCCGGTACAACACCCGCCAGGATAATCAGGGCAGGGTATGGAGGATGTAAATCCCCGAGCCATTTTATAGCCAGACTGATGAGCATCAAACCCACCCCACTCCACATAAGCCCGGAGACCAGCAATAAATATTTTCTAGGAACATTTAACAAGAGTCACCACAATCACTCAATCATCTCCATAAAAGAAAAATTGGGGCAGAGAATCACCTACCCCAATTTTTAAAATTAATCTCTTATTGCCTACTTATCACCACGCATGAGACCCCAAAGGTACGAAAAAGCTGTAAGGAAAAGGAGTGGTGCCAGGATCATAAGTACAAATTCTGGGGAGAAGAACAATAATTGTCTGCCCGCGGTGAGGAATCCCAACGCAATTCCACCCAGACCGATGAGCGTTCCACCCACTGTGACCCAATAGAAGCATTTACTCATTACGCCGTTTTTTACCATCATGATCGGGATGAAGAATATTGTCAGCCCGGCGATGCTATGAAACACTGGATAGATGATCCTGGCAAAAGTACCCATGTCAGCAAATCGACTGATGGCAATTAATACGATGCCTGTCAACATGGTGGCAAGATAGACCTTTTCGTGCTGAGGATAGAATCTTGAGACCAAACCCGTAGCCAGAGAGAATGGGATCAAGGTAGCCACCACAGCGACAAGCTTACTGGTTCCACTTCCATGGCCTAATAGACCTAGAATCTCCCATCCCAGGAAAATCAAAAGTAGTCCCGAAACCAGCAGGACTGCGAAGGAAATCATAAAATAAATATTAGCAAAATGTTTTGTAGCCACATTTTTTTGCCTGCCCATGAGCATCCAGATCGCGTAGATCGCCACCAGCCCGGTAGCCAGCAGTACCAATTGATCAAATAGATTCATCATCGTTGAACCCTCCTTTATGTTAGAACTGTTTCTAGACTATCACCCATCATCAGGTGAGTCTAATGGAAACTAGAATCCTATCTTGGACCAATCCCGATTGAAAAAGCCAGAACAGCCAACAGCAACACTGTGGGGAAAATGGCATAGATCTGATCTTTCGACAGTAGTGGTTTTCCCGACTTTAAAAAGGCCAGGGCCATACCTCCCACAGCAATCAAGCCAGTTCCAATACTCACACCCAAAAAGGACGTTTCCACTTTGCCCTGAAGCAACAACACCAGGGGCATTATGAACAGGACCAAACCAGAAAGGCCGTGAAGTAGTATCTGGAATATGAGTGCCTGCTTATCCTGCTTCCGTAATTTTTGAATGGTGAGACCTGCATATAATAGTGCGATCAGAGTTGAATATAGAAAATGGCATTCCAACAAAAACTCACCGACCAGGCCCATGGAAAAGCCCAGTGGCAGCAGACTGGCCGCCAACGCAGCTAAATCTTGTTCAATAATATCCACGCCTAAAAGGATCATGAGAATGGTGGATACAAGAAAAATGCCGTAGGAGAAGGTGTAGTATGCGATGGGGATCGTACCTAAACCTTCGATTCCGGACACGATCTGAATACCCGCAATAATGGCCACAATGAGTAATACGACTCTATTAAATTTTTGCATTTTTTATCTGGCTCCCAGAATGACCATAAACATGCTGGTCATCATAAAAAGTGAAGCGTATTTGAAAAGACCGAGATTAATTCGTTCTGATGCGTTAAAAATGGTTCCAATAGCCATTCCAGTTAGTCCTATGGCAAGTACCACAATCAGACGTAAGTAGCCCATTGTTAAATCCAAAAGGATTCCTGAAACTAAAATACTCACGGCTGAGAATAGGCTTGATGCAGCAACGATTAGTCGGGTTTGATTAACCCCATGGGTGGATGGAAAGGTTGGTATATCAGCCGCAGCATAGTCATCAGCATACTTGATACTAAAGGTCAAAATGTGGGTAGGGATCCAGAAGAGGATACCCACCATGAACAAAATGCCAATCTCATCAATACTCCCCATACCCAGGACACGTCCTGCCAGAATCGGCATTCCTCCTGAAATGCCTCCCCAGAGAATGGACCACGCAGTTCTACGTTTCAGCCAGATGGTATAAATCACTACATCAATGAATAATCCCGCAAACACAACCACTGCAAATAGAACGTCCAGAGTAGCAGCCCAGGCTAGTCCAAGGATGGAGATCCCCAGCCCCACCTTCCAGGCTTCACCTGCGTCGATATGACCCTGAGGAAGCGGACGATGACTGGTCCGTTTCATTTTGGCATCGATATCACGGTCCCACACCATGTTTAGAATGGTTGATCCACTCACTGTCAGGAATAGACTGCCAATGAGACCCGCAATAATAGTCAGATTATTAACAGGACAACGAGCTGACACATACCCTGCCAGTCCCGTGAGGACCAGCAAAGCCGTTTGCAGACTTTTTATTAATGGCCAATAATTTTTGACTTTTTTAAACACGCCCATCTCCAAATGTGGTCTACAAAGATCAACTCTCTGCAGACCACATAATTAGCTATTCGCTGATGGCTGAATCAGCCGGTACAACTTCCATTTGCATGGGATCTCTGGCACATCTAAATCCGAGACTCATGCTCGTGTATTCCGGTCCGGCACTATTTCTAGGCCAAACACGTAAACTGTATTCATAACTCTGATAGGAGCCCCCGCGCATATAGCGGTAGTGAACTTTGGGATGATCATCCCCTGTCCACTGATACACATTTCCGGCCATGTCATAGAGCCCGTAGGGTGTGATCCCCTCAATGGTCTGATACCCATCGTATTCCTTGCCATTAAAGAATCCCACTGGCGTGGTTTTCACCACATCACCAAACATTTTCTCAAAGAGGTTGTGACTACTGACAAAATTAGCCTGGTTTCGTTCCACTGTATTGCCCCAGGGATAGTCATTTTTGCTTGTACCGCGCGCAGCTTTTTCCCATTCCAATTCAGTTGGTAGGCGGTAGCCATAAAAATCTGCATAGGCTTTCGCTCCAAACCAGCTGACCTCTACCATAGGGTGATTTTCGTACCCTTTCTTCGGGCTAAAGACACCATCTTTAAAATCCAATCTTAGACCAGGATTAGTGATTGGTATGTGAGGATAATCTCCTGCAGGGATTTCCCATTCATGCAGATACGCATCGAAGGGATCTCCAGGATGGTAAGCCCAGACTGTATCTCTATCTATGTAGACACTCCCTTTTTCCAGGGCTTGGTTGAGATAAGAGGCGTATTGTAGATTGGTTACATCAGTGATCATGATCTCATAATCGTAGTCAATGTTTTTAACATGTTGATGCTGCCCAAAATAAAACTCCCCGGCAGGGACTAATGCCCAGAAGTTTGGATCCACGCCTGTATCCACGTATTGCATCGGTTTTTCTGCAGACACACTAATTGTCAGGATAAGAAATAGGAATGCAGATGCCCTTAAAGTTTTCATATCTCCATCTCCTTTTTAATGGCATCGCGACCCTCCTGGGTCAGGACGGCCGTCCTCTCCAAATCCAATTCAGGTGATGCGGATTCCATCTGCCACAATCCATCCCTGGTAAACAAATCCTTCAGACGCCAGATCAGGATACCTCCTACTAGAACGAGAAGAATTCCCAGTCCAAAGTCCATAGCCAGCATGGTCCAGTTGACAAGGGGTGCCTGGTAATACTCGGATACGAAGAGCCGTTTCATCGAAAAGATGGTCGCAGCGGCAAAGGCGATGTCCGAACCAATAATTATGGTCCAGCCCAACCATTTTCTCATTTTGCCCTTGATGCCGGCAATATCGATATAGTACATGAGTATGATGGTGGCAATAATCGCCGAGAGGATATGCCAATGTCCAGTAAGTGTAATTCGTTCTTCCCGGGCTGGCCAGACCCTGAATATCTGTTCCAGTTTCACGGCCATAAAGATGCCCACACCACTTACGGTGAAGTTCATGAAAACCATCTGCCAAAACGGACCAAACTTGATGGGGTCATGGAAGAGAGCCATAAATTTTTGTCCAAAAGTTGGACTCTCAATGCCCTGTTCTGCAATCCTGTCTCTGATCAATTTCCCCCATGCATAAATTACCAGTAGCAGGGCGGCGAACATCACGAACACAGATCCCACATAAATAAAGGTATGTGCCATATGGGTCCAGACCACAGACCAAACACCGCCGGAGATGACCAGGGTTCCAAACATCATTGTTGGCATGGCCACCTTGTGCAATTTTCCCTTAAAGTTCATCCAGCGACCAACAATGAGAGTGATGGCGACAGCAATGAGTGTGAGCATAATATGCAGATGCCCAATAACTGCTTTCTGAAGTGCCGTTTTATCTGGGTTGCGGATAAGGTCTTCAGCCAGGAAGGTCTCATGTCCATTGCTCCAGAAGGAACCTGTCACGGCGCCAAATCCAGCGGAAATCAGCATAGAAACTGCCATAACAAAGAAAGCCATCCGCTCCAGGTCATATCCATTCTTTGTATGGGCGTATTCCTTATTCTCCACTAGAAAATGCTTTCTCCAGGGATACAGAGCTGCACAAAGCAGGATGCCTGCAAAAAAGATCAGGGATTGTCCCACCAGGAACAGACCATGATAAAAATAGTTGTGTCCAAAATAGCCAAATGCGAGACCAAAAATGGTAGTTGTAATCCACCCAACGGTGATGGTGTTGTTGATGTTGGTTCTCTGATGCCGACGCATGGGAACGATGGAGGTTATCATATACACTTCAATTGCTACCACGATCATGGCAATGACGTGATAGAGCATAATGATTCGACCTGAGCGTTCAACGCTTTCCAGATCCATGCCCAATAGATTGACAACAAAATCTCTGACTCCCCATTCAACCATGGGACCTGATAACATTCCCCATATGGCAGTAATCAAACTGATGGAAGTTATTCCCAACAGGATCAGACCTTTGGTTGACTGAAAGAAAAAGTGGAACAGTTCTTTAATTTTTTTCATGATCTATTCTCTCTATACTCATAGCTTACCCTCATATGAAATTCTTTTAGATGATCATCTCATATCGTTAAATAGCAACAACATCCATTCAGTTGGATTGACATAATCGGGTATGTTTCTATTTACGAGCAACATTTTCACATCAATCGATACACATACCCCTGTCTCTTCACAGGAGTATATGTATCTGTATTGTAGCTTTTTATATGTCTTCCGGCTTCAGATAGAAAGGCTTGAATATTGGTAGCTGGAATATGACAAATAAACCAAAGGACATAATTCCGCCCACCAACCACTCAAATGAGCTTCGCACGATAAAACCATCCAAACCTATCAAAGCTGTAGCCAGAGCTGTTGTTAGAACCATGTAATAACCGATCTTTTTCTTGAGAGCGAGAAAGGGAATTGCCAGAATCATCAAAGCTGATGCCAGATAATTCATAAATCCACCCAGAAGAAGAGTCAGAGTGTTTGGATCATATACAGCTTCAACTGATTTTGTGATCTCTCCAGCGTTGATCTGTGCCTGGGAAGTCTTTACGAGCTCAATGGCATTATAGTGATCCAGATTTGTAAAGAAGTTGCCCAGCGGATGTAGTGAAGAGGTATACTCTAAATATTCAGGAATAAAAATAAAATAGCGGACACCATGCTGACCATTCATAAATACCATACCTGCCACAACTCCAATAGCTGTGTAAGGAATGATCTTCAGGATTTTATTCTTAAGGGTATCGCCATCAGCCAGTAGCGTGATAAAGTAAAAGATCAGACCAAAGAGCATGACCGGGAGTACAGGGGGCGCTGGAAGATCAGCAGGTGGGGGTAAGATTCCTGCTACTGGACCAGTTGAATAGTCACTCACAACCAGGACCATCCAGGGGATGAACATGGTCATTCCGGCGACTGCGGGAATGGCAAAAATTCCCTGTAGGGTTCCCCGGGCCCATTCTTCACCATCATAAACCTTTTTGGCAAGTACCAGAGATAAAGCACCGCCCAACCAGAGGAGCACAAACCAGACACCATATGTGGCACCCAGAATTGGGACTGCAGGATAAAAATCAGGATCAAAGGGAATCAATCTTTCCATAACATTCTCAAGCGCAATCTTGAGAGTTTTCATTCCCATCGTTGGAGCCAGATACATCATAAACAGACCGGCGACTACCGCTGTCACTCCGAGAATTGTCCTCTGAAGTTGAGTAGTTTTGTTAAACATCAGGTTTTCCTCCTATTAAACTTGTGCTTCCATGCCCAAGTAGATTGTCTAAAAAGTGGCACTTGAAATAATTGCCATGGCACCCATCATGTAGAGTGATGCGTATTTAAAAAGGTAAAAGTCATGTTTCTCTGAGGGCCTGATCAGGATGTAGGCAGCCAGGATTAGGAGTCCCACGGACAGAAATCCCAATAGTCTCAGATAGCCCCATGAAAGCCCTAGAGAATAGAGCCCGAGGGCAATTGCCAGTGTGGCTCCCACACTAGAAATAGCAATAATCCAACGCGTTGCCCTGAATCCGTATCGATCAGCAAAGGTTGGGATTCCTGCTCGCTGATAATCTTCAAAATTCTTAATATTAAAAGTGAGGATATGGGTGGGAATCCACAACAGGACTGAAAGTAGTAAAAGGATTCCCAATGCATCTATATGCCCAACAGCCAATACCCTTCCTGCCAGAATCGGCATACCACCTGAAACACCTCCCCATACGATTGACCAGGGAGTTCTGCGTTTCAGCCACATGGTGTAGATGACTACATCGATAAAAAGACCACCGGCAACGATCAATGCATATAGGGGGTCCAGATACAAGGCCAGGGCAAGTCCGACTACTGAAATGATGATTCCGAAGCTCAGTGCATGGTCGACTCTTATCGCACCATTTACCAGAGGTCGGTGGGATGTGCGTTCCATCCTGGAATCAATATCACGATCCCAGACCATGTTCAGGACTGTGCTTCCGGCGATCGCCAGAAACATGCTTATGCTCATGGGAATGATCTGCGATGCTTCACCAATAGGACATTGAACACTGGTATATCCAGCAATAGCAGTAAACAATAATAAACCGGTTTGGAGACTCTTGATCAGACTCCAATAATTCCTGAATCGATTACGCTGTTTGTACTGCTTTTCGTCCACTAACATATAATCCCCCACGGATAATGTTGTTTTTCTCACTATGTTGGTTGATGCATACTAACATATATAAATAAAAAAATAGTTCTACTCACCGATTAAGTTTAAAAGTGTCTTTTTGAGAGAGTCACCCTTGGCGGTAAGGTCATAAGTGAATCCGCTTAAGCGCCAGGTGGTTACCAGGAAACGCATGCTGCCGAGAATAATATAGGCAATATCTTCAGCAGGGTGATCGACGCTGATGGTACCTTCCTTCTGTGCCATACTTACAAATTTGGTGATTTCGCTAATCCGATGTTCAACGAGACCATTAATACTCTTAGCCAACTTGGAGTCATACTGAAATATCTCCTCTGAAAATATCACCGCCGCTGTGGCCGGATTATCCTGAAAGTAATTCAAATGATAATCGATGAATGCATTCATCCGTTCAAGAAGATCGGGTATATCACCAACCTCTTTAAAGACGGATTCAAAATGGTCATTAAAGTGGCTAATGATGCTACAGAGAATGTCTTGTTTATTTTCAAAGTGACGATAAATGGCCTGTTCCGAGATTCCAACTTTTCCCGAAATGCGCTTCATGGTAAGATTCTGTATGCCACCCTCTTTGATAAGGTTAAGGGAGGCCTCGAGGATTTGTTTTTGGCGAGTTTTGGTGTCAAGTTTATTCATAATATACGCAGTTAGTTTATACACACTAACATAGCTTTGCAAGAACTATTTAATTAGTAAAAATAAAAGTTTATTAATGATATGTTATGTCCCATTTAAGCAGTGATCGTCTAACACTAACTCTAATAGATATAAATAGTAATACAGGCTTTCTCGTTGCATTCTAAAATTATGTTAAATCCAGGTTTGCTTCGACAATTATGTCGGATTTCAGCGCTTTTGTCGCAGAATCTTTGTAATATTATTATCTGCCTAGTAGCACTTATTGTGCTTAGTAGACTATAATTAATTGACTTAGGAGCGAGAGGTTTTCAGGAACGTTTTTTGGCACATTCCTTGAGCACAACTAAGTTGAAGCTAACTAATGAGGGGGTGAAACTCATGCAACAACATAAGCTGATTACAAGCATGCTTGCAATCCTGACATTCCAGGTCTTGGCCTTGGGACAGATCCAGTTTTCTGGCTTTGCCGATATTCTTTTTGTTCAAACATTGGATGAACCTAATGTTTCTGAAATTCGATATGGTCAGTTTGAAATAGATCTGTCGGCTTCTATCAGACCGGGTATCAGTTTTGAGGGAGCTATAGCTCTCAATCCAGCAACAGGCGGTTTCGATGTGGGAGCCGGTTTTATCGAAATCGGTTTTGCTGGCGAAGAAGCGCTTCATCCCGTCAGAGGCAAATATCTTGATCACTTCGGCATATCTGTTGGTCAATTTGATGTACCATTCGGGATTGATTGGCAACACATCGCCTCACCAGACCGACGCTTAGTTAGCCCACCCCTGCTGAATGAGAAAAGTATAAATGGCTGGAATGACATCGGTCTCAATCTGCATACTGATCTTGGGCGGACTACGCTTGCCGGCTTTATGGTAAACGGTGCTGCAGATGGATTCGCCATGGGCGGTCGCGCGTCTTACTCGCCGCTTGAAGCTACCGAGTTGGGCTTCTCCTATATGACGCAAACTAAAAGCAACGACCTGGATTTGAAGCCTCGGGTAATTGGTGGCGATCTACAGACGACAATAGGCCCCCTGGCCACTTGCATGGAGGTTCACTATACTGAAAATTTGTTCGGAGGCGATTTCGAAGCCATTGATTCAATAGATTCACATCATGGGTTTTACCTACAGACCGACCTAGACCTGAATGATATCCTTAATATCCCCCTGGTGCTTATTGGACGATATGATGATTGGTCAACCATCAATAATAGCGCAGTAGCGCAACGGTCGACTCTAGGGCTGGCCTACACCCTTACAGATGGGTTCGAAGTTCGAACTGAATACATGCAAGATATTATCAATGGAGAACAGGAGGTTTCCCAGTTTGTGATTCAAATGCTGGTTAGCTTTTAATCTGACCGGTTAAACAATACCCTGCTAGCTATTGGGCAGGGTATTGTTAGTGCCTATAGTTTTTCCCAGCTAAGTGTCTTCCAAAAAAGATATTTTGAAGCAACAACCTTGATCTCAGTTTGGTTGACTTCAGTTATTTTTAAATGAAAGACAAGCCCTTTTTCAGGACCATACATGCTACCATTTACCCACTGATTTTTTGAGGATTCAAATTCCAGACCGTTAATGATAATTTTTCCCAGAAGGAGCTCTTCCTGACTTGATTTGTCTGGATTATGGACGTCTTTTTTTTGCCCATCATTAAACCCATCCAGTCCGATAATTTTTCCGACATACTTACCATTTGATTCAAATATTTCAATATCCAGCTGATTTGGGAGATGATATTTACCTACGATTATATCGCCTTGTTGGGCTATCACACACGTGGTCATCAGAAGCAGCATAACCATACTTAAGCAAAGTTTTTTCATAAATATTTCATCTCTATATTTTTCTATATATTAGGAATCTGTTGAATGAGTCTTTACCAACGAACAAAGGGGGTGCGATGATCTATGTACGCGATTGCGACCACCATCTCTGGTGGAGTTTCGTTGTAGCATTCCTCAAAGACTTTGACATTTAATCTCTATTTAGATCGACAGATTAATGCTGCTTCAATTCAACCGCCTTATTCAAGGTCACCAGAAATTCATCCAGAGGGACTTTATGGATTTTTGCAGCTCGTTCCACAGTTAGAAATTTTGTGATAACTTTACGAATCGAATAACGACCCACACTTTTTATTCCAAATGCCGTCATGACATCCTCTATATCTCCGTACTCTTTGAGAATATCTGCAACAATGGTGTCTTTTGTGATTTTCATATACTTACTTCCTTTATGTTAGTTTAATCTTGTTTTCTCGATACTGAAATGGAATGGTAAGCAATCCCCAGCCAAATCAGGCTACGAACTGCCATTGCTTTTACAGTCTTCATCTTCCATACCCCACCCAGCATAATATTGACCCCAAAAGCTGCATAGGTGAGCACAGTTATCCCGGCAATAGACAGTGAAAGATATTTTGCCCATATTTTGCCCATAAAGATGCCAACACCGGCGGCGATATAAGCAAAGCCCAGGATAAAATTTATCCAGAGTACGAACACAACAACATCTCCGGCAGCTGCTCGAGTTTCGGCCACAAAGAGTGTTGTAAATCCCGATCTCAGGGTCATAAACCCAAAGATAATGGCCACCAGACTAATTATCCAGGTTACTACGGATCTATTTTTTATGTTCATCAAGTTGCTCCATATAGTTTTAAACTCATTTCATGTTCTGACTGCTTGTTGGAAAAAGCGTTCATGATTTTTTGAAAAGGGATTCTGCGATGTGATAGTGAATATAAAAACGATAAATACTACCCGTTTGCAGGGTATCCCTCCACGATTCATCCAGGTAAGTAACTGATCGTCCTACCTTGCCGTATTCCCCACCTAAAGAGTATGCTTTAAATATTCGGGCTTGAAATCCCACATTTAGTATATTGATGTTCTTGAAACCTTCTATTTCAGCATCACCCATGACATAGATAAAATATCGCTTTAATCGAAAATATAGATCTCCCTGGTCTGCCCAGCTTGCTTTTGTTATCAGTTTGCCACTGAAACCTGGTCCAAAATGATAATCCCGCACCTCAGACCCATCCGCAGGAATCTCATCGTTGGTATCACCCGCACTACCCATAAATATGAACGAGGTTGCCAACTGGGTACGAAAGGATAGTTTTTTAGTAACTGTAAAATCATGCATCATTCCGGGACCAATACTTGAGCTGGACACCTTATAATCATCATTGTTCATAAAATCATAGTTTTGAAAAATACCCAGGGTGGCTCGATGTCGGCTGGTCTCATATTGATGCAAACGGAACACCATACCACTGGCATAGATCTCGCCCACATAATCCTCACGGCCAACATTGATAACAGCAATAAACATAAAATTGTCAAAAGGTTTGAAGTCCTTGTGTTTTGAAAACGGATTACCATAAACAATGTTGAGTCTGGCAAATCTGCGGGGCGTTTTATTTTCCGGGGAATCATCTTCAAATCCTGGCCCAGCCCCCAGGGAAATACCGGCCAAAACGGGGATGGGTTCATATTGATAATGGTGATGGATCGAGGTTCCAAATATCATCCGGTTCAATCCGTATCCTCCGGGATTGATCACACCTGATAATACCTGGCGCCAGACTGGTTTTGTCCGGTTCTCTCCCAGTGTCAAAACAGACATCCTATGCATAATTTCACCAAAAGCCGCACCACTGGTGGGGGTTGTGATCATGTCATTAATTGAAGGACTTTCATTTTCCATGCCCACTTCCCAGATCAAGCTGGACAAGGTTGGATAAGCCAAAGATTGCCAATAACCCAGACCTTGAGCCCTGGCAGCGGTATACACCAGAGCACCCTGAGTTGGATGTCCGACCTGATTTACATCGAAACCATCTTCATCCCAGACCCAGCCATTCTCGATATTATTCTTAAGCGTTTTGATACTGATATCTGCCCAAAACTGATCCAGTAGATACCAATTTGTAGCCCAGATAAATGTTGGTTGAACCACAGCATGAATTAGTGCGGTTCTATGGGGATGTGTTATGCTACTGTCTGCAGGTTGTACCTGGCCAAAAACAGACAGACCACTGAATAACACTAATAATATAATGTTGCCAGTCGTCCCTCGACTTCGGTCTTCCCCTTCGACCTGTCTACGCTCCCAGGGATCCTCCACAGGGCAGGCAAGTTCAGGGTTCGCCCACAAATGCGGTGCAGCATTACGAATTGGATAGTCATCCCTTTTAACCCAGGAAGTGATGCTCATAAAGTGATCCCGATCTGGGTCCAGGAGGTACCCTTATAATTCTCCAACTCAGAGAAGGACCATCCCACACTTAATTTCCCTACTATTGTTAATAAATTGATTGAAATGTCCAGGGCTGAAAGACCATTGGTCTCATATTGTTCTAAACCACCCCAAACCGGGTCTTTAAATCGGGAATGGTTTAGCTTGATCTCGCCCTGCAGATCATCTCTTAACAGCAAATGAGAGGTCTCAAGCGACAGGTTTAAGACCTTCTCTGCCCAGGTATACATGTAATATTTTTCATGCAAAGCCTTGGGACTCATAAGTTGTCCCATCATTGATAAGGGAAGACCTCTATCTCCACTATATAATTCCAGGGTGAAAGTGCCATACCAACTGGAAGTAAATCTGCCGCCTAGAGTTGTCCAAAAATGATTCTGGTTAGCGACTAGGGCATCCTGCCAGATCCAGTCGCTCTGGAATCCTATCTTCCAGCCCTCGACATTGGGAAGATCACGTTTGATATGGTCCTCTTTATAGACCAGACGAATAAAGGGCATTGCTTGAGCAATCTGTTCTGGAAAATCAAAATCTGACCTGGCAGAAAGGATTTGACCTGGATCATCACTCCTCACGCCTCCGTATAGGAGCATTTGGCGATTCCAACCCCCAATACTTGCCGAATGAACACTCAGCTCCTGTGAGTGAATCCGATCAGCCAAAGGTATTGTTGCAGGAAGATCATAATTGTAGTAGCTGGTGCGAGCCTCAATAGCCGGTCGAATAGAAAATGGAAGACGAGCTCCCGTCTTGTGGTAGGATACTGGATATACCGCCAACTTTCCCCCACCGGAAATATTTCCCAAAGCTAAATCGAATTGAACCAGACCACCAAAGCGTGCCATGGGCATATCCGTTCTCGTATACAATGTCAGCCCACTGGTACTGCTGATCTCAATTCTACCTCGCGTTTTAATGTCTGGCTCTTCCTGAAGGGTCAGTGTGATGGTTTTCCCCATCTGATCAATTGATGGAATCACGGCCTTATAAATGTCAGTCGCATAAACATCGTTGATTATACCATCAAGCTTTTGTCGATTGAATCTCAGTGAATCCGGCAGTTTAAGTTTTCTGCGAATCAGCTCTGGATCAAAATCTGCATCCTCGGACTCCAAAATGAACGTCAGCATTTTCCCTTCAAGAGCGTTTCGATACGCATCCCGGTTGGGAATGCTTCTCGTTTCAATCCCCCGCTCCGCAAATATTTTCAGGAGCTCTTCAGCAGCCTTGCTTCCGGCCAGATACCCCGCTTCCATAAGTGCCACACCAGCAGGAAAGTCCAGAACATGATGACCGCCTGTTGGAACTCTAAAAAAATAATCCCAGCCTCGCACATCAGCCGAATCACCACTGGCCAAAATGCGAGAATTAAGTGCTTCAAACATACCACCCAACCCCTTTACTTCTGTCCCATAGTCAGGAGCATCTTCTGCACTGACGGCAATAATGAAATCAGGTTCTTCAGAGAGGGCGATTTCTACAGGTAATTTGACGTAAACACCACCATCAACCAGCACCTGACCATTTTGCTGAATGGGAGAATATATCATGGGGATGGACATTGAAGGTCGCAGCGCATTGGCCAGGGGTCCTGATGAAAATACAACTGGCGACTGTTTTCTTAAATCGGAGGCAACTGACCGGAACGGTACATAAAGCGAATCAAAATCCCAGCCGGCTTTATAGTCAGCAGAAGCGGTCAGTAAAAAAAGCCCCTTCCATATGAGCCTATCATCCAATAGACCGGCTGAACCGACAATTTGCCTATCCCGTATGCCCAGAGAAAGGTTCCCCAGATACAGTTCATCGCGCTTCCAGATGGGTAGATCCGACCGCTTTGGGCGACCAATGAATAAGTGTTCTATGGTGCCGTCAATAACCATCGCTTCCATCTCTGCCACGGTTACGCCAGCCGCATAGAGTCCACCTACCAGGGCTCCGGCACTGCTCCCAACGATGAGGTCAATGGGAATATTGTGCTCTTCAAACGCCTTAAAGACCCCTATATGGGCCATGCCCTGAGCGCCACCACCACTTAAAACCAGAGCTACTTTTTGCTGCCCGATTAGATGCTCGGAGGTAAGCCCCAGAAGCATCGTAAAAAGCAGCATGAATTTTGTACCCCTTGGGAATTTATAAGTCATTACTTATGCTATTTGTGAACTTGGGATAAGCAGCATGGACTGAGTGTCATAGTGGCCGTAGCTTTTTCAAATGAAGCTTCGAAGCCAAAATCCCAATACACCCAGTCCATGATTTATACCACAATTCATTAATAATTAAGTCGTTTCCCATTCCTCGATGAGCTTCTTGGCACTAGGCAGTAAAAGGTAGATGATCAAGCCAGTTCCAATAATGGGTGCCGGGAGAAACATTGAAAATCGCTGGACTTCAATGATATTTACTATCGCCAAAGGATACCCACCAATCATGGACATCATTCCGGCGGCGATTCCCAGGGGAAGCGCCCAGGATTTGTGCTTCAGTACGGCAACTGCGAATACCAACCAGGCTGCTGCGCCAAACCATAGAACCATCTGTGCCATCATGTACATGCCCTTCCAGGTATCGTTGTAGGTGGTTGTCTGATATTTGGAAATAGTGGCGACACCATCCATATAGGTCAACACATAAGCCAAACCGGCTACAAACAGAAGGCCGATGACTTTCTTATCTACTTTTTTTAAAAGCAGTACTGCAAACCAGAGTACGGTTGCTATCAAAAAGACCGGCATGGTTGTAGCCGGTAAATCAATACTTTTGGCTGGAATGGTTGGGAAGAAACCAGCCAACATTTGGAGTGAGGCGGCCAGAACGCCTAAAATCCAAGCCCATTTCTCGTCTTTCAGGAAGCCATACATGGTGGCACCCCACAGGGCACTGGCAGAAATTCCAAACCAACCTAACATGGAGTAAGTGATGGCCACAGCAAGGGCCTCATCTGGTCGTCCACCGGCATGTTTCCCATGGATAACTGTCATGTAGTCACCTGACAGCAGGTAGAATAGCAGCAATCCGGTAAAGATACCTATTGCTGATATAACTGCCCCTAAGTACTTGTAGTTTTTCATATTCCCCTCTCTTTCATTTGAGTTAGAAGCTATACTTAAGCTTTAGATAAAGCATATCATTGTCGTCGTAATAGCCGAAATACGCGAGGTAGTCATTGTTGATTCCAGCCAGGAAGATATTGGCACCCGCCAGAATCTCGAATCCGTCTGCCAGATCATAATTGACAGAAGGTTGTATCAAGGCATCTTCATTGGTGATGTCATAGTAGGAAAACAATTGCACGGTCAGCAGGTCATTCATGAACATGCGATTGATCAGGAAAGTTGTCATATTGCTAACTTCTTCCTGCACCAGTGCGTCGTCATAATCGAGAACATATTCCTGGATGAATTGGGTACTTAACTTGGTGCTTCCCAGGGAGAAATCCAAACCCACCAGATAATGCAGATAGTCCTTCTCTTCCAGACCTGATGGTAGGGTCATGCTTGCGGGTCCAAGTTGGAAATTCTCATTGGCCTGGAAATTTTTTCCAGAATAATATGCCAGCTCACTACGAACCACATAGCCCATGATATCTATACTTGTACTGCCCCCTACCAAAGCCAATCGGTTATGCTGCGGAGTCAGTGTCAACTGTGGTTGAGGAACCCCATTTGAATCTGGTGTCAAATCCACAGCCACAGACATACTGGGATCATCATCAAAGATATAGCCCCCCATGAGCTCATAATCGATAAATGAAGAAACACCGGAAAACTTGACAAATGCCTCGCTGTTCTCCAGGGTAGCAGGAACTGCTTTTTGAGAATAATCATAGCTCAGCGTTGGAGTAACACCAGGGATGGGAGATTCAAATTCAGGAGAGCGACCCCACAATGATGATTCTTCAGCTAGCTGAGTCGGTGTGAAAGCAGGCGCCCAAACCAATTCCAGTGTAGAGTTACCAATATAATAATCTGCCTTTAAGGCGGTGATTCCCATGCGGATTTCCTCAAAATCCCTAAGCAAGAACTCACTTAGATCTTTTGGAGAAATAATATCCGTGATAAAGACCCCATCTGCTTTACCCCAGATGATTTGCTGTTTACCCAGGCGCAAATCCATATTATCAAAGTAAATATCCAGATAGGCTTCGCGTAGACCAATAACCAGATCTTCATTTGCATAGTGATAGATATACGGATTGATCTTAAAGGCCACATTTTCCCGACTATCCTCAATCTTCAAATTAAAGGTGTTTTGCAGGATGGAAAACGCACTGGCATCATTTAGCAGAATGCCTGTATAGCTCCGGGCATACCCCGAAAACTGTAAGCCCTGGGCGGGAAGATTTACGGCTGCCAGCAGGAGCAGCAGGGAGAATACTCCCATTTTATTGTGATTTTTTGACATTTACAGACCTCGTTTCATCATGCGTTCGCTGAAATTTGTATCATCGATACCAGCATCCACGTTGACGCCCTTGAATTCCATGCGGGTCATGTGGTCTTTCTGGGCATTCTTCATTTCAGTACCGGTAATAATCCAGAAACCCTTGATCTGTTCAACCTTCAGGAGTGTGAGAGATTTTAAATAGTCTTCGTCTTCGTCATAGAATTCCTTTTTTAAACCATACCATCTGTCCTTAACAACCCAGGTGATGGTTTTGGAATACATATAATTTTTATCTTTGGTGACACTCTCAACCACATAACATTCAAGTCCTTCCAATGTCTCAGTGCGAAGCAAGGTGTGTGTATCATCTGCCACTTTTCTATCACCAAGATCATCATAAGTAAAGTCTGATCCCATGAAGTAGTCACCGCTGCTGTCACTGGATATGCGTTTGACCTTTTTCAGCGCTGGCAGATAAATCCACTGATCATCATTTTTGGTTTCATCAGCATAGCTCCAGTTCATGAAGGATGTGTTTTTTACATCGGCGGGTTTTAGAAAGAACATGATCTTCTTTTCAACGGTACCAAAATCCTTGATATACTGTTTGATTTCCCGGACCCTTTCACCCCCTTTTGAGTTGAGTAAGGTCATCGTCAATGTGCCTTCCATCTCATCTCCATCGGCACGATCTGACACTTTTTGCATGATCTCGGTCCCAGTTATTTTTGTCTGAGCCATCAGACTCAGGGAGCCAAGCAGCAAGATTGCGATCATTAGTTTTGTTTTCATTTTTCATCTCCTTTTATGATAAATATTTTTGAATAATACAGGGCAATTGCCATTACCGTGAGCGTACCTATGAAAGAGGTAAGCATGTTGAGCGAAATCAGCCCGCCCAGAATGCGGTTTGGTGGAAATACTGATGCTAACAGAACCATAAATCCGGCGATAACCACGATGGCATTAAAAACGATGGCTCGACCTGAATGGAACATGGTTTGTCGAATTGCAAGCTTTCGATCTTGTGAATCCAAGGCATAGATTCGATAACGGTCGATAAAGTGAACGGCATAATCGATACCGATACCAATGGCGATACTGGAGATAAGCGCTGTTGTCGAACTTAGGGGAATATTTAATAAGCCCATGACGCCAAAACTGATGAACGTTGTCACAACGATAGGTATGGCACCGATAAAGCCGAGTTTATAGTTTTTGAATATCAAACCCAGCAGAATGACCACAATAACCAGGGACATGAGCAAGCTGGATACCTGTCCCTCCAGGATGAGATCGGTGAAGACCAGGGCTTTATATCCAGAGCCTGCGTAATTGATCTCAATACCCTGGGCAGCAAGTTCGACTCTATAGTTCTCAATAATATCGATGGCAGAGTTCAATGCTTTCGAATTATCGCTCTTTAACTGAAAAGTGAGATTCACTTTTCGGAAATCATCTGTAACCACCTGCCAGAGATTCGCAGGATCACCTGACATCTCATACAGCAATAAATACTGGGCAATCAATTCCTGATTATCTGGAATGTTGTTAAAAGCCTCATCATCGGCATGCATAACTTTGTTCATGCGTTTTAAAAAATCAGCAATAGAAAATGAGTCGCCAACGATAGGTAGTGAGTTTTCCACATCATCTTGCATCTTTGCCAGGGCTTTCAAGGCATCCGGTTCTTTAAATTTATCTGGTTTATCACCTTCCAGGATGACATTGAGTGTACTGGTTCCACCAAAATTCTCATTGATGAATTTATCCGTTATAACAATATCACTATTCTTTTCAAATTTCTCAAGAAAGCTGGAGTCGATCCACACTCTGGTGATTCCAATGATTGAAAGCATGATGACCACAATAGTGGCGATGTAGGTTTGCTTTTTATTCTTGATAAAAAAATCGGCTGCGCGATGGGCAAATGCTTCAACTTTGGAAGCTTTCATTTCGCCGCCAGATTTTTGCTTTACTTTTGGTAATCCAAAGAGCAGAATTCCAGCGGGAATAACCAGAATTGAAAGCGTAAAGGCTACCAAAACGCCAAAGGCAGAGAAGGCACCAAAGTATTTGATGGGATAAACCTGGGATGTAAGTAGCGAGATGAAGCCAACAGCGGTTGTGATGGCGGCCATGAGAACCGGATTCCACATCTCCTTGATCATATCTTCAACGGCAGTTCTGCGATCAGCTTCAGGGTTCTCTAGCTGGAACATATGGAGGTGACTGTACAGGTGAATACCATACGCCACCCCGATAGCAATGAGCATAACCGGTATCATGGTTGAAACGGCGTAGATGGGAATATCCATGGCTGCCATAAGGCCAAAAGCCCAGATGGAAGAGAAAGAAACCACTGAGAGGATCAAAAAAGTACTCTTGAGGTTCCGCAGCAATGCAAATAACACGACAATGATGACCAGGAATACGATAGGAACCATGCGCTTCATATCAGCAGGTCCCAGAACAGCCATGGTACCCTCCACAATGGGGCGTCCGGCGATATAGACATTCTCTTCACCTGACTGTCCGAACTCATCTGCGAGATCAAGCAATTCCTGATAGAATTCCTGTGAAAAGACGCCATCTCCGATGCGGGCGACGATAACGCCAACCGTCTCGTTCTGTGAAACAAGCTTGCCGAAAACCATGTCATTGGCTTTGACTTTTTCGCGTAAGTCCTGCAGTTGTTCAGCGCTATTGGGGACACGCGTAAAAAACGCTTTGACATCCATCCCGTCTTCAGTTCCAACAATATTATCTGCGGTATAAATTGAGGTCACATCCACTTTTTCAATTTCATCGAATTTTTGAAGCCGTTTAGTGAGATCTTTAATTTTTTGAAGGGTCTCGGTGGTATAAATGCCATTTGGATTTTCAATGGCGATGATGATACCGTCTTTGATATTGAACCAGCCCTCGGCCTCATCGCTGTAAACAAATGCAGGATGTTCTTCCGGCATATACTCATCCAGATTGGTTTCCATCCGGGCGTTTGATTTCATGGCCTGGAAAAAAGCCACTGTAATCAGGACGGTAACAAGCAGTATTAATTTGGGATACCGGGTTAACTTTTGAATGATTCTTTCCATAATATTTCTCCGTTAGTTAATATTAACTCACATTTGAAGTAAAAAAATTTTCCTACTTCAAAATCATTTTCTTGATGGCCCCAATTAATCGATCAACTTCTTCCTCAAGATTAACACCACAATTAAAGAGGTGGCATTTTGTGACAGCAAAGCGGAAAGCCCCAATAATCATTGTCGCCAGTTGTTCAACCTCAACATCATCACGAACTTCACCTATGGCCTGGCCACGAGTCAGGAGCTCAATAAACAGAGCCTCTCTTTCATTCATAATTGTACGAATTTCCTGTGAAAGTTGATTATCGCTGATGAAGATCTCCTCGGAAAAAATAATGGCTGCCAGTGCGGGATTACCAACAAAAGCTTCGGTGCGGTTTCTGAGTGAAAGCTCCAGACGCTGCATGGGAGATAATTCAATTTTATTAACCTGCGAATTTTCATATGTATTGATTTTCATTAATTTGATAATTCCGGACAGGATTTCACTCTTGCCGGTAAAGTGTCTATAAATGGCAGGTTCAGAGATGCCGATAGCAGCGGCAATATTTTTCATGGTTAAGCCTTGAATACCTTTTTCAGCAATAATTGAAACTGATGCTTGAATGATCTGGGTTTGCCTTTTTGTATAACTCTTGATCATCTATATCCTCAACGTTAGTTATTGGTCACTAACTTAATAATGAATTCTCATGGCACAACAAAAATATTTATGCTTGCCTTCCAGTATGATCAAGCCATCCAAGTTGACTCTTTCCAGATTATCCAACCAGCAGCTATCCATTTAATTTTGAGCTTGTTGTATCCCTTTGATATCCCCTCAAGTAGAATATCACGGGGAGCACGCTAAGCAATTATTCTCACTGATATGCATATGCTGGATGCTCAAATTCTAATACTGCCTTAAACGACTGTCGCACAGCTATAGACAGAAGTCAGAGCGGGGACTGAAAAACCCCAGTGTCATATTTGATCTCTTGGACACGTGTCTCCCCAGGAAGCACATCCCCTATTTCAACAGTCAGTCAATAGAACCCAGGACAACGGGAATTGTGCGAAACCTTTATAAAAAAGAATAGCCCCCAGCCACCGAAGTGGCCAAGGGCTTGGGGGGTGAAGTCAACAATTACCGAACTCAACTTACTGTCGTGTTCTCAGGATAGTTTATACTCGATACTTCAGCATCCTGAGCTGGAACTTCAATCTTCGGTAATCGATTGAAGTATCGAGTGTGGTGGGCGCTGAGGGATTCGAACCCCCGACCCCCTGCTTGTAAGAAAGCAGGCGTCAAATTTCATCTAACTGATATTATTGTACTTAGGTTTTAAACTGAAAAATGGTAGCCTGCCGAAATGGGGCCTGCCATGTATGTGTCTCGCGTTCCCTTTGGCTCCCAGGCATTTTATGCCACATGGATGGCGCGATGCATCACCTCTCGCTGGCGCTTTGTCCGCGCTGACTCATCCAACTGCTGCAAATCCTCCATGAGCTGGTCGTCGCCCTCTTGCTCAAGAATCTGACAAACATGTTCCAGGATATAATCCGGTATGAGTTCGCTGTATAATTCGCGCGCTTCTCTGAGGATCTGAGCAGATTGATGACAGCTGGCCGGAAGTTCAGGCAGGTTTTGATCGAGATTCGCTCCCGGTCCCAGGTACCTTTGCTCAGCCAGTTGCTGTGAGGGTTTTCCGTGGTCCAGACCATAGGTGATGGCCCGGGCGATCCCTGCCAGCAGCAAATGAATCATAGCCGAACCATCTGCGCTCCTCAGCTCAATTGTCTGGCGCTTAAAGGGTGAAATGTAGCGATCCTTCAGGCGGTGATTGATCAGCGAGGCCATATCTTCTCCCCGACGCCAGCCCAGAGGAACCCGGATCAATGCCGAACGATTGAAATCGCTCCAGAACAGTCTGGTAGGAGATTCCTGCCCGGGTACGAGACGCAGATGCGACGTCGCAATGGTGTTGCCAAAGGCGGTTAAGGATGGTGCAAATCGCAGCAGACCACCTATCGCCTGTTTTGCTACGGTCGACAATCCCACATCGCCATTGGTCATGATATTGTTGTTATCCAGCAGTAACTCCATGTGGAAATGAAGACCCGTCCCGGCATACCCCGTTTCCAGTTTTGGTGCAAAAGTCGCCAGAAGATCATATTTGGCAGCGACGTTGCGAACCACCCACTTTGCCAGGCTAAGATAGTCTGCAGCCCACTCAATGGGAGCTGGTAAAAATTCGATTTCATATTGTTCGGCGTATTTGCCATGCAGGCTGGTATCCTGGCTTTCGATCCTTTTAATGCTGCCCACCTCTGAATGTCCATACTTTACATGGGCGGTGATGTCTGCCACGATCTCCAGCATCTCTTTGACAATATCCAGATACCTGGAGAAAGGACCTGAAGCATGATAGCCACCCTGAAAGGGCATGGGGTAACGATCCGTATCCGCTTCTCCGATCAAATAGAATTCCAATTCGCCCAGGGCCCATAAATCATATTTATGTTTTTGCTTCAAGGTCTGGGTAGCTTTCATCAGGATGTTGTCTGGACAAAATTCCGCCAGTTTTTCATCCTTGTCCAGAAAACGGCACAAAAAGCTGATGCTCTTCCGGTCAAAGGGATCAATAAAGGCCGAGGCATATACCGGAACCACATACAGATCCGAGGAAGATGTCCCCACCATGCCCTTGAAAAGACTGGAACCATCCACCCGTTCCCCGGCTGCCAGAATGCGCTCAGCGTAATTCATATTGTTCACCGGTAGAATAAGCTGTTTTAAACGTCCATCACCAGCTGTATAATGAAATGTTATTCGCTTGATGTCGTTCTGATTGATGAAATTCAGCAGATCACTTCTCTGCATATTTTTGGGGCTGATCCCCAGAATGGATGAGATGGATAAGCTCATTGAGGCTCCGTAGATACTGGTTGGTTAGCCAGTAGCAGGGTTAATGTTTGTGGATATCTTGGGTTCTGAGGCCGATTCGACTGGTGCTGCTTCCATCGCTTACCTGGAAGGTCAGGTCATAACTTCCTGCCTGATTCAGATCGGGGGTCCAATTGAAGCGTGAATTATTGCCAATTTGCTGGAACATTGCACCGTCAGGCAGGTTGGAGATGGCCGACCATGTCAATTCAATTTCGGTTTCATCAAAGGCATAGAGCCAGAACTCTAGCGGAATCGCTTCTGAGCTATTTAAAGCAGCCTGGGGATAAATCATTGGTGGCTGATTGTCCATGCTGGTATCGAAGGGGAGTTCCAGGCTGAGATCAATATAGTTTTCAGTGGAGATATTGTTGGCAAAGGAAATACCCTCCAGCCCCTGGCCGCTGATATAGCTGGGGACCAGAGCGAGATCATCCAGATGAAAGAGGACTAGGGCAAACTCATCACTTGTATATTGTGCTCCAAAACGGTTCAGGACCACATTTGAGGGGAAATCAGGGACCTGCGTACACAACCTGATCTCATCGATAGCACCATGGAGATAATTTGAATATCCTCCCCAATACCGGGCCCCAATATTCAAGGCGTTCGTAGATAGCGGCAGCTGCCAGGTTCCGCTGGAAAGACTGTCAACCAGATAGGGACCGATCCACATGCTGGCGTTGTTGCCATCAAAACCAACAGCAATATGATACCATTCCCCATAGAACATGGCGACCTGTTCATGAGCCACACTACTGAGGGTGTCCCCCAAGGCATCACCAGATCGCACCGCAAATTTCAAGGCATAATCTCCGGCAGGTGCAATGGCATCTGGAACCAGGAACCATGAGAAGACCGTGCGTCGGTCCAAAATGCTTTCATAGCCTGAGGGGACTGCGGTGCTGTCGATGCGGATCCAGGTTTCCATGAACCAGGTCTCGGAAAGCGCATCGAGATGATCGCCCCTATCGTCATTGACACCGAATGAATTACTGCCATCTAGATGGATACCGTGCAGATTATCGGCATAGGCCAGATCATGAAAACTGAAATGGATACTGTCACTCAAGGCCCCATCGCTGACGCTGATAGAAATCTCGCCAACTCCGTCCCAGGCAGCATCTGCATCAGCCGTAAAAATGATAGAACTATCTGTCAGCACGAGGTCACCATAGCCGCTGAGCAGTTCCAAAGAATAGGTCAGGCTATCACCATTGGGATCTAGAACTTCCGGGAAGACCTCAAAGGCCTGGTGTTCATCGGTCCACTGTGGTGGGATTGCTGTGATCTGTGGTGCTCGATTCTCCAGATACAGGGATTCTGACACATCCACATAATCAACGATGGTAATGCCGGTATCCCCTGTCGATCCATCCAACCCAGTGCCTGAGGCATACGCTGGCGGATCTGCCTGATCATCCAGATGCATCAGCAACACTGTATTGGCGTCCACTTCATACGGACCAGCACCATTTCCTGTCTGCATTTCTGTGATGCTTCGGGCAATTTTGGAGATGCGGATCTCATCAATTTGGGCGTCAGACATTTGCCGGGAATAGCTCCCCCAATAACGGCCACCCAGATTCACAGCACTGGAGCCTGCAGTCAAAGCCCAGTCCACATCGGTATCACTGTCGTATTCTGTCCCATTTACGTAGAGCTTTGCAGTCGTGCCATCAAAGGAAGCGGCGACATGATACCAGACGCCAAATTTCATATCGGCGCTGGTGGATCCAGTGCCATCGCAATCCATGGAGGCGATGATGACATCTGCTGAACTTCTGGCGACAAAGCTGAGGGCGTAATCGTCATCATCATCATCCACCAGATAAAAGGAGAAAACAGTTCGGCGATCCATAATGCAATCATAGGCGAGGGAGGTATAGCTGCCCACTTTGATCCAGGCTTCGAAGGTCCAGGCCGAGGAGACATCAAGATCATTCCCGCTGCCATCATTCACGTAGAAAGATTCACTACCATCCAGACCGATGGCATACTGGTTCTGAGCCAGAGCCATGCTGGTCAACAGGATCATTATGGCAAGGTGCCTCAATTTCATTGGCGTGAACGCTCCTTTCATCTATGCATCTCTATTTCTGTGTTCCTGCCTGCTGATGGAGCCCTGCCAGGGATGGAGTTTGAGCAGAACTGGGGCTGTCACATCATGGTCTGATTTGATCAGCCCCAGATTTACTCTCGGAAACAGCCTTTAATTCAGTTTTACGACCTTGCTGCTCAGGGTCTGTCCCATTCCAGAAAGGGTGATAAAATAAATGCCTGCGGGTGCGGCTTGGGCATCCCATTGGATGGCATTTTCACCTGCATTAAAGTGTCTATCGATTGCCAGTTTCTGGACAAGCTGACCCCGTGCATTGTGGACGACAATATTGAGCACACCGGCTTCAGGCAATTCAAAGCGGACGCTGGTGCTGGGATTGAAAGGATTGGGAAAAACGGAGCTGAGTGTGAATCCAACCGGTTTCAGATCGGCCGCTTTCGGGCTGTAAACAACTTCAATCTCTTTGTGGGCGGTTTGTTTGCCCTGATAATCCACATCCACCAGGGTGTAGCGATAGCTTACACCGGCTTCAACATCGGTATCCGTCCAAGTATAGGTATGCGCTTCCGTGGTGGAACCCTGACCTGCCAGTTCAGGATGCTTGGAATAGGAGGCGACCTCCAATGACTCCTTGTTGTCACCCGAGTGACGCTGGATGAGGTAGCCCAGATTTTCGACTTCGGAGGCCGTCTCCCAGCTCAGGACAATACCGGAGCTGGTGGATTTGCCGGAGAAGTAGTTTAACTCCACGGGGAGAGAAAGATCGTTCGAGACATCCACATAATCGATACTGGTAATTCCAGTATCCCCCGATGATCCATCCAAGCCAGTGCCTGATACATAAGTTGGCGGGTCTGCTTGATCATCAAGATGCATAAGCAGAACTGTGTTTCCGTCAACTTCATATGCAGGATCACTAACTGCTGTTTGCATCTGCTCGATACTACGCGCGACATTGGAAATACGAATCTCATCAATCTGAGCGTCAGACATTTGTCGGGAATAGCTCCCCCAATAACGGCCACCCAGATTCACTGCATTCGACGACGCCGTCAGTGGCCAATCCACATCCGTGTCACTGTCATACTCCGTTCCATTTACATACAGCCTGGCAGTCGCTCCATCGTAGGTGGCGGCAACATGGTACCAAACACCAAAGCTCATGTTGGCGCTTGTGGATCCACTGCCATCGCAATCCATGGAGGCAATAATGTTATCACTTGAATTTCTCGCAGCAAAAGTCAGCGCATAATCATCATCGTCATCATCCACCAGATAAAATGAGAAAACCGTCCTGCGATCCATAATGCAATCATAGGCGAGGGAGGTGTAACTTGCGACTTTGATCCAGGCCTCAAAGGTCCAGGCGGTCGAAACATCAAGATCGTTCCCGCTACCATCATTCACATAGAAAGATTCACCACCATCCAGACCTATGGCATAGGTGTTTGCCGCAAGCAAGCTAGTGTTGGGCCAAAGAATTCCCAGTACCATGAATACCAGTATGCAAATTGAGGTGCTTATTTTTTTCATGTTCTCCTCCTTATTTGATCAAGTTAAGCTTTGCAATCTGAGAGAGTTGATTGCCCTCTAATTTAAGTATATATAAACCCGAGGCAAATCCCCGAGCATCCCAGTTGACCAGATGTTTCCCGGATGCGAAGGTCTTGTCCCCTATCAGGCTGGCCACCTGGCGACCCCTCAGGTCATAAATGGTCGCTGAAATTCTGCTGGTCTGTTCCATCTCAATTTCCACCTGAACGCTGGCATTGAAGGGATTGGGATACACCCGTGTGATTTGAAAGCGATCGGGTTTCTCAGATTCCACGTCCACCCCCACAGGGATTGCTCCTGCATACGGAATTCGGGCGTATTTGATATAATACCCCATGGATGAATTGTCACTGGCTTCTGTCCAGACTACATCTGCACCCCCCTCAAAACCAATTCCTGCCGGTCTGACCTTGCGTCCCATGGTGGGCAGGATGATGGAATAATTCGATGCGTTGAGATAATTGCAGGTGCTCAGTTGGGTCACCTCATTCCAGGTCACCCCAGCATCAGGAGATGTCCGGTACATGACATTGTAGATGCCATCCACACCTCTCTGTACCCAGGTGATGTAGACTCCATGATTGCGATCCACGGCGATATTGGGCCGCTGAACCAGGATCGTATCCGGGGACACATCCACTCGAAAAGGGTCGGTCCAACTGCCATCGATATATTTCCGATGATAGATATGGGATCCGTCGCCCCTGAAGGCGGCCATGTGAACATATCCGCTGGGATCCGTCGCCAGGCTGGGTTCACCATCCCGCGTACCGGCATTGCCCCAGACAATGGGATCCAGGCCCTGAAAACCGCTGCCAGCTACCAGACTCAGCGAGGGAACCCCGGTGATCCCATCTGCATCCGTATAGGATTGGGAGTCATAGGACTGAATCCCGAGATAGTCGTAGCAGAAGTCGCCAGTACTGTAGCTGTCCTCAGACCCGCCATCTGCTGCGCCATAACGGTCGTACATCCAATCCCGGCCCACAACCCACAGCGAGCCGCCATTATCCAGATAGCTTTTTATCACGGCGTTATCCGCATCCTGGACATTCCAGAAAGCCAGGTTATCCAGAGCGCCATCATCACCCGTATACCAGATCACCAGGTCACGTCCCGCCAGGTCGGCCGCCGAGGGCAAATTGGTGGGGATTCCACCAATGTCACCACAATCGAAGTTGGTATAATTTGCACTCAGATTATCCAGAACATCTGTCATGATAGCTTCATTGTTCCATTTATTGTCATCATCCACAAACAGGATGTCTGCGCTCTGGTCCAGACCAAAGAAATCGAAGACAGACACGATCAGACTATCCCTATCCTCCAGCGGGAACTGAAAATAGGGATTGAAGAATGAGCTTAAGACCCTTGAGGTCCCGTTGTCATAATAGATGGTTGCCGTTTGCCCTGCCAGAGGATAGTCGTCCCCTGACATCTCATAGATGGAAAGCGCTCCTGGCCGCGGGGTGCATCCATCAACATAACGGGCGGTTGCAGGCACGCCGTCCAGGATGGGGCTGATGATCTCCGGTCGACTCCAACCACTGGCCGGGGTAAATAGAGACATCATGATCTCGTACTGGGTGGTTTCCGGCAAGGGTTTATCCTCCCAGACCGCCATCATGCCATCTGCGCCCAGGGGTGAGATGTCCGAATCCATATAAAGAAAAGGCAATTCACCGGGCGTGGGGTATTCCGTATTCAGATTGGTGGTGGTCCAGGTCACGCCCAGGTCCGTACTGCGACTGACATACATATTGGGATCAAAAACTGCCGGATCATTCCAGATGCTGAAAGAGATGAACAGATCACCATTGGCCGCCAGATTAATGGTTCCAACGCCTGTATTATTATCGATATCGTCTGCTGAAGCCGGTGTCGACCAACTGCCACCCTCCCATTTACTGAACATCATGTCGCGTTTACCGTCATCCATGAGTTCCTTCCAGGTGGCAAAGGCACGACCATTATCATCGGCAACAATGGAGGGGATGCCTGTGGAATTCTGTGAACTCTGGCTTAATGCCACCGCCGGGTCCCATTCATTAAAGAATGAATTATAGGTGACATAATGGATTTCCTGATTCCCATTCGTATAGGCAGCCGCCGGTTCAAAGACTACCAACAGGTTGCCATTGCTGGTCCGGGCAATGTTGCGTGACCCGGCATAGCGGGTGGCATTAAAATAATCCACCTCCGCCACGATGGAATTGTTGGCCTGAGCCCAGAGACCAGTCACCGTAACCAGGATGAAGAACCCTATCCACTTTTTCATATATAAGCCTCTTTATTTAATATACTGACATTTTATCACCTGCGCGGAAGGCCCAGCGCCAACTCGCAGGAAATACACACCCGATGACCAATTATAGTCACTCACATCAAACTGGACCCGATTACGGCCCATATTCAGCTCAACGCTCCTTGAAACAGACCGTCGCTGACCTCTCATATCGTACCACTCGGTGCTGTACACACCAGATCTATCAGTCACTATTTCAAGATTTAGACTTGAATTGAAGGGGTTCGGAAACAGACGCGTAATCCTGAATTCAGGAACCGGAACGCCCCTTGATCCACCATCCAACGCGAGATAGATATTGAAGCGGGCCGTATCCAAGGTCTGCAATTCATCGGCGTCAACGCGATATGCTCTATTTTCTGACTCGAATTCCTGGATTGTTGTACTCACCACGCCGTATCGATAGAGCAGGGTATCACCAATATAGGAATTCTCAAAGGTCACATTCGCGGTATAGATACCATTCCCCTGATAACTGAATTCGGGTGAATTTTGAACATTTCCCAAGGGAGGTATATTCCCGATCAGCACAAGTTCTTCACCCACATTCAGGGGCCGGTCCTGGAGATCCATGACAAACTGCAGTGTGACCGCATTCCCAATTGAGACCGTGATCTCCCGGGACCAGTCCCACCAGATGGCGTCACGATTCGCACGAACCCGGTAGCTGTAGGTTCCGGGACCACTCACAGTAACCGTGTAATTTGTATCGGGAATGGCTGTGCTCAGGGATACCCAGGCGTTACTGCCTAGTTTTTGCTGAAGTTCGAAATAATCGGCATTCAGGCGCGGACTGGTCAACCAGGCAATATCAAAGTTGTACTCGCTGTGCCAGTACAATTCCCCATCAAACATGGGATTGGGAACGATACCCTTGAGAGCTCCGAGAATGGTGTAGTCGTAGCCTGGCAAAAATGCGCCGCTAATATCATACCAGCCATTATTGTCACCGTTCCAGCCGAAGTTCAGGTGTATAAGACCATACTGGGACGCATATCCATCTGCCACTGCCGCATGATCAATTGCTGAATTTAGAGCCAATATCACGGGTCTGCCATCTTCCAGATTATTGATCACTTGGGTGAGAAATCCGCTGGTCCCTGAGGTGGTGTAGTGACCGCTGCTGCGAAAATGATAATGCAATGCTGTGACACCATCAGCGGTATTTGCTGTGGAGCCTTCCAGCTCAAAATCCATAAAGACACTAATCGCTGTGTGATAGCTGAGGAGACCTGCAGCATTCCGCTGGGTCTGTGTGGACAACTGAGTGGCATAATTGTCCAGAATATTGGTCCAATTATATTCATAGTTGCTGAAAAACACTGAGAGATAATTGCCGTTATCCCAATAGGCGGCATTTCCCGTACCCTGCAGCGGCCAGCGGTAAAAAGCCAGCACCTCTGCCAGAGCTGTTGCCACGCAGCCTGTGGACCAGTTATTGGGCGTGTAGAGATTGAAGACCATATTTCCGGCGGCCCAGCCCTGGCCCCACTGTGGTGTTTCATTAAAAATAATGGTATCGAGTCTGGCCGTTCGCTGTGCTTGACTTGAAAGTACAGTTTGCCACTCCAGGGCATGTTGTACCTGTTCAGCAGTATCCAGAGTGGCGCGGTAAATACGGTTACTGAGATCGTACTTCAACAGGCGGATCAGCGGGTCATTCTGGAGAAATTGCGATCTGACAGGCATTTGTGAGGCTGCAATGACCGGGCTGGTCAGATCCGAAGCGGAGATGGCCAGATACCCTCCGCATTGAGGATATACAATCCAGCTAAAAATTTCACCATCCTGTTTCACCTGCTGAACACTCTTCAACTTTAAAACTTCCTGATTAAAAATATTGGTATGCTGCTTTTGCCAGTTCTGAGCAATCTGCAACAATTCCTCCCCGGAAAAATCCAGATGACCGGCCCTTGCTGAAGCACAAGCCAGAAGCAATAGGAGCAGGTATGCAGCACCAATTCTCAAATCACTTTTCCCACAAGATGCGGAAGCCCAGATCGCAGAGGGTCAGCTGGGGAGCCAGAGCCACTCGGTAGCCTGTTTTTGTCACTTCAAGCCCAGCGGCCCAACTACCACCCTTGATGGTGCGCATGGTACCGAAACCGGGGCCCTGTGGATTCACAGTGGTCACGTCATTGGGCAAATCTCTAAAATACTGGGAATGAAACCAGTCTGAACACCACTCCCAGACATTTCCGGACATGTCATACAGCCCGTTCCCATTGGGCGTCAAAGATGCCACTGGCAGATCCTGAGGATAGACCTTACCATCATTGGGATCCAGAGATCCCTCAAAGTTGATCTGATTCTCAAGATCAGAGTATTCAATGCCCGGCGCTGCATAGCTATGGAATTCACCATCCCACTGGGCTGCTGCCCGGATCCATTCAGCTTCCGTGGGGAGTCTGCCCCCCTGAGCTTTGGCAAAGGCGGCGGCGGCATACCAGCTTACCTGGGTCATGGGGTGGTTCTCCCGACCGGAAGCAGCAATCACTCTGTTTTCCCTGATCTCCAGGAGATCTCCGGGGTTGAAGGCATCCAGCAAACACACAAGATCACCGTTCTGATCCACGATACGACGGGTAGGCATATCCAATCGATAGTTTTCGCTTGCCAACTGGTGATCCAGAAAATCAGCGAATTGGGCCACCGTGATCTCGGTTTCAGTGATTTCAAAGGCTGCAGTGCCGAGGACACGATCCTGAAATCGGAACTCAGCGGCTTCCAGACTGATCCTTCCCAAACCCCTCGCTTCAGTAGAAGCTTCCTCCGGACGCCTTGGCATGGGATACAGCAGTTCAGCATGAATTCGAGTGAAGAAATCCGCCATCAATTTGACCGTCCTGGCACGGTCCTGAGGATCAAAGCGGAGAGAATTGGGGGTTTCCATATGGAGCCCACGCAAGGTATTGCTTTTGCGCAGTGTTCCGTAGGAGCGGGTTCCCAGGCCCGTATACCAGAAATCAAATGTCTGACCATCAATTTCATATTGCTGAGATTCCGGCAGATTTCCGAAGACCAACAGGGGTAATTCATCAAAATATTTAGTCCCAATCTCCTGGAACCACACTACCATCTGTCGGTATTCGTCCTGGCTGAATCCAGAGCCGTAGGCTTCAATCACTTCCCGGTTGATTGTCTCCCCGGCGGCGTCATTCATTTTTAGGTCATGCCCATGGAAGCTGCAAAGAAAGTCCAAAGGCTCGTTATCCACGCCTCCGGTCTGACGTATCAAAGTTTCATATCGATGGTAGATGCTATCAATCTCTGGAGACCAGATCCGTTCAGGCAAGGTCCAATGTCCATCCGGCCTGGGGACTTTCCCCAGGGGACGGTTGGCGTCAAACCAACGCCCGAGGAAGGTGAACCGAGGATAGTAGTAGGCCGTGGTGGGAAAACCATAATCGCGATTCATGGCTTGGACCATCTCGCCAGTAAAGAGATCGCAGTCCCCGTGGGGTGCTGAAATAACAAAATGACCCCACTTCCCGGTGTCCCCTTGATAGGCTTCGCCATGCATCTCCAACACCTGGCGGGGGATTTCAGGTTTTTTGGCCGGTTTAATGGAAACCTCATGGTCGCCCACGTTCAAACCCAGACGCTGAAGAGTAAATTGATTGATTCCCATCTCGCCTGCGCCATACACATAGGGATAGACATTTCCCTGAAACTGCTGCCCGTCGATCACCAGGTCCACCACATCTCCCAAGACCAGTCCAAGTGCCTTCAGGCTGTCGGCATCTAAAAAAACGGCTGGATCCAGTTGCAGCGCACCTGCAGGCTGGAGTTTGATCTTTGAATATTGCTGAGACGGAACATCCGTGCATGCCAACAAGATCAACAAGGCTCCCAGGATCAGAATCAAGCGAATCAAATTTGCTTCGTTGGACAATTTCATTCTTCGTATGCTCCCTGGATGGTTTCGATGGCAAGTTCCTGGACTTCGCTCCTACATAAATCCATGAGTGTGTTGTACATGGGCAGGATGCCATCCAGAAGCGCACGTTCAGCGGGTTCATGGGCTCCGCAGCCCGGCATTTTGACAATGATTATGTGATCTGCTGCGTGTTTGAAGAATTTGGCATCAGAGCTGCCATTGTCCTTCTTCACCTGGAAAGGCTGCTGAAAGTGCTGTTTGGCAATATCGAGGAAACGCTGATATACCTCACCTTCGTGATCCACCTCCAGACGCTCAGCGACATTGACCTGCACAAGATGACATTCCGGGACCAATTCCTGAAGTTCATCAAAGAGTTGATCGTAGCTGATATCATCAACAAAATTGATACCCAGGGTCATGCTGGCCCTGAAGGGAAGTCCTGAAGGATGTTGTTCCGTGTTGAGTTTGCTGATGCTATAGGTAGTATGCCAATTATCCTCTGCGCTGGCATCCTGGCTTCCGGGGAAACGAGACTGTATTCTATTGAAAGCATCGATGAGAACCTGGGCGGCATTTACCCCCTCCCAGGGGTAGGCAGGACGACCCGGATGCGTATCTGCGGTCATTGTAAATCTCAGGATTCCCTTGGAGCCGGTGACCAGGGTATAATCCACACCAGCGTCCCCATTGATCAATAATTTTGCTGCATATCCCGCACGGATGAATTCCCTGGCACCTTGGTGCCCGCCACTCTCCTCGTCACAGCTGAAATAGCAACCGATGCTGAGATCGGGTTGTTCAGCATGCATATCGAGCATGACCTGCAGAGCTACGGCATTGAAAAGTTTCATATCCACAGAACCCCGTCCGTAGAGATAACCATCCTTTACAAAAGCCTCAAACTGCTCAGGGTAACCCTCCACCACATCCAGATGGCCATTCAACAGAATATCTGGTTTTGCAGTATTGTGGCTCGTGATCAGAAGTGACGGGACGTCATTATATACCAGCTTGCGGACCCTGAGGTCAGTACCTTCAAGCAACCCAGCCACGTAGGCAACAATCCCTTCCAAAGCTTCCGGATCATCGGCTGTGGAATGGAAACTGATCAGTTTCCTGGCCGTTCTGAGAATCTGGGTTTGGATGTTCATAGGTGCTTGTCCTTTAGGAATGCAATCTGTTCGGCGATACTGGGATAGAGATTGTGCATACGCTTGAACTCGTGGACTTCCTTGAGGAAATGCTCCAGCATGACAGGATTCTGCTGGCGCAGAAAAATGGTTCCCAGGTCGAACAGGATCACCTCCCGATTGATGATCTGATAGTTGACTACGAAACGCTCCCTGGGGATCACTACCAGCTCAAATGAGAGGGAATCCTCCTCCAGGCGATGACAGACATGGTCCAGCATCTCATCGATGAAGGATGAATGGATACGGTCGAAGGGGGGGCGTCTTCTGATCAGATCGATGATTTCGCTTTCAACGACAATTTCCAGCCGCTGTTTCTCCTTCTGTTGAATCACACCTTGGCGTTCCTGAAAACCAGCCAGAGCAATGTCCAATTCGCGAGACTTCAAACCAAAAATCTTTTCCAGGACCTCTTTCCGCATCTCCAGGGATTGATTCATCACAGAGAAACCCCTGGAAACGGAGATCCGCTCGCCCCCATTCTCGCCAAACCAGATGTTCTCAAAATGGGCATAGCTGCGGCTTTCTTCATAAGGTTTGGAGAAGATCGGGTGTGAATTTAAACCCACCTGAAACAGGTCATCCAGACTGATACCCAAAATACCACAGATGGTTGACAAGTTCTCTGGACCGGCCATCTGATGTCCGTTCAATATTGAATAGAGTGTCCGCACATTGATGCCCGTTTCCCGCGCCAAATTAGCCGGTTTGAGTCCTTTTTCCTTGAGCACCCGCTTCAGGGTGGCTCCGATCATTTTCTGTTGGGCTTTTTTTGAATAAATCATCCTAGAATTCCAAACTCAATTGATAGCGCTCCACAGCGCCGAAATAATCCATATCTATCCATGCATAATCCATGAGGAGTCGTCTATTGCCACCTAATGGCAACACAATTCCCATTCCCAGGGAAAGGGCACCAAGGTCACTGTTCAGGCGATAACCACCCCGAAATTGCAGCGATTTCAGCGGACTCAGTTCCATACCAAACGATGTCCTGAAAGGGGTACTAAAGCCATCCGAAAAACCCAGATTCATCATCAAAGACGGCGTAAAATAGCCCTTGCTGGCAAAAGTGAAGCGTCTACTAAGCCCCATTCGAAACAACAACGGCAAGGGGAACTCCTTCAGATCATAGACCACATCCGGGTTGATCCCTCCCGGGTTAGTGTCATCGCCCTGCTGGGTAAACGTGGATCGTGGTCCAGCCTGCAAACGGCTCAACTTTCCCAAATTCTGGATCGCCATTCCCAGGGCAAATTGATGCGGCTTGTCATCGAATCGCAAACCAATATCCAAGGCTGCATTTTGAGCTTTTTCCAACCAGATCTGCTCACTGACCAGTTTGCCCTGTATGCCTACAGAGACCTTGTCGGTCAGTGCAGCTGCAAAATTCAGGGATAGCGCCAGCGATTGGGAACTATAATATTGCCCGGTACCCTGAGGTTCCAATTCAGAAGTGATTTCCTCCCGTCCTAGATCCAGATTGTTGATCTGAGCTGAGAGTACTTTGGTTTCGCTGACACGGTAGTGCAATGTTGTGACCTGATGCTGGATACCCAGAAGATATTTTCCATGTTCATGACTCAGCTGGTTGTGTGGATTCCCCATGGAGTTGGCCGGATTCCAGTAAATGGAACTTGCATTGATCATGCCGGCGGTTTCGCCCCCCAGACCCATACTGCGGGCATCCGTTCCAATGAGCAGAAAAGCAGCGCTGCTGGTCCCTTTGCGGAATATTTCCCAATCCCCAGCTCCCAGAGACGCGGGAACAATCAAGCCCCCAATAAGCGCGAATAGAAGCTGCCGGAATATCTGTGGATATTTCATGTCTTTCACCAGATGACCGCGAATTTACCAAGATATTTTTGCCCATCCTCCGCAATCACTGCATATAAATAGACACCATAGGAGATCTCCATATGATCCTGACTGAGCATATCCCAATGATACTCTCCAATGCTCTCAGAGTCATGCCTGAGTTGCTTGACCAAATCTCCGTTCAAAGTGTGTATATAAATATCACAATGAGCCGGCAAATTGATAAATCGGAGATCGTGGGTGGTGAGGGTTCCGGGATGGCGTCTCTCCGTTATGGAACTGATGATATACGGATTGGGGACTACTTTTACTTCAAGGGGTAAACCCATTGCGTCGATATGGGATGCCTGCGTGCTGATACGAAAACTGTCCGATGGAGCAAAGGGGACAGTCGTTCGCAAGAGGAAGACATCGCCGGGACCGGGTGATTGATCGGTGGAATCCCAGAGTGCCTGGAAATACCAGGTTTTGTGTGCTGGATCGCCTTCCAGCATCTGAACAATCTCACCACTTTCCCAGGCGCTGAAGGCATTAAAGGATGGACCCACGGCCAGAGTCAGCGGTGCAATAAGACCAGGATCATCAATGGTGTTGAAGATCTGAAACGGAACTTTGGCGGCATTGGGGACAAAGCTGGACGGGTATTTGGGTGTAGAATCACCAAAGACAATCTCGTAGGAAGCAGGGCGCTTTTCCGCAACACCTGTCGGCTGCATGAGGTTCGAGAAGCTGATCATGGATTCGGTGAACTTCTGATCCCATTTTTTCTCTAAAAAAGTAACCTGGTCATGATCATAGACTGAAACCTGGAATCCGTTGTCGGTTGGCAAATAGAGACGTTCATGCTCCCCTGCAGAGGCCAGCTCAGGTGATTGCAACTCCAGGATCTGGTTCCCATCATGGTTCAAAGAGAATCGGATTTCTCCTAGAGTATCTGTAAAACCGAGCTGATATTCACCTGTCCGCAGGGCAATAGGATCCACCACTATGGCCGTTACGCTGCCAGTGGCATCACCCCGGTAATGCTCAATCTCCAGGGTGCCTGAATTAAAGCCCTGGGGTTGACCACCGGGGATTACATCGACCACATTGATATCCCGACTATCGGTACCCATGAAAGACTCATTCGATCCCACGTGCAAGGAATCAAAAGGCATATCATAAGCAGTGATTGCATAGCGATAGCGCACCCCGTTGATCACATTTTGGTCGGTCCAGGAATATTGCAACCCAGTGTTGTTTCCCAAAAAGAAATTAGAATTGAAGGGGTCGAATCCTGACCAATCATCCCTGATATCAAATTGAGCCAGAGGCTTGAAACCGACCAGGTCCCCATAATAGTCGTAGATCTCATCTCCCCAGTCGATGTCCCCCTGGTTGGAAAAGTCCACCACATTCCGGTAAATCCGATAACCTTCAAAATCCTTTTGCTTGCTTACCAGATCCACCGAGCTCTCGGAAAGATTGTCCCAAAAGAGCGTTACCTGCCCGTCCTCGCCATAGTACAATGGGAAATCATCATGTTCCAAGTCAAGGGTCCCCGCTGCACTGAGGGCAGGGGTTTTTGGGGGTTTGGCACCGATAAAATTCGATTGATACAATGCACTGGCTGAGAACAGATTATCATAAATGTCCTTAAATCTTTGGGGAGGTGCATTCACTGGAAAACCCTGGGAATCATACCCGCCGGGCTCGGCCCTGCCTCCAACAATACCAATGTGAATGGGGATGGTATCTCCTGGTGAAAGCGTAAAAGGTCCCGAGCTAAACCAGAATTGGATGTCGGGTCTACTATTCACGGGAAAGGATTCCTGGAATTCCTTCAGGGTCTCCAACTCATCAATGTTGTCCCCGTCCAGATCATGGAACCACTTGTTCCGCTCCTCTTCCGGCAACAATTCTGATTGTCCGGAACACAGGACGTACAACACTTTCTCCCAATCCTCATTGATTGTGTGCGAACGCATGACATCATCCTGATCAAACCAGTGAAAACCGGTAATACCGATCTCCGGGCTATTGGGGTCGTTGAGGACCTGCCTGGGCGTTTTGAAAAAATGAATCCCATATGCCGAGACCGGTCCTTCGTTCCCATTGCTGTAATCGGTGAAATAGTCCTGTTTGTCGTACATGAGGCAAATATCCAGTCGGCCATCTTCATCGATATCTTCAATGCTGGCATAATCATCTTCTGCCCAGGGGCTGGCTTGAAGGGAGTTCTCCAAAAAAGCTCCCGGCATATCCGGATCAACGAAAAATGCAAAATAAGCGCTATCAATCACACCATTGTAGTGTCGCCGACTTGGGTCATAGAATGGGCTTGCTGAGTTTTGCAAATCATCAGGAGTGCGGTAAATGACGTTCATGTTGAAAAAGACAATATCTTCATACCAGACACTGGAATAGCTATATCCTGTCACTTCAACATCGATGCCCAGAGGGTAACCATAGCGGGACGTGTTCGCGCCACTGCGGATGCCGTTGTACTTGTCATCCATGATAAAGAAAATGTCCTTGTCAGAGACGAAGGTGCCTGGCAGGGGTTGATTGAATGTGGGTGAATCTGGATCAGGGTCCAGGGCCCATTTCCCAGGCCAATGATTCTCGCCTGGTGTGGCGATCCAGATCCTGCTTTCGTCATAATAGCCCTCTGGCCAGCTCTGCTCCATGGTAGAAACAGCGATCATGGGAATACCCTCTTCCACCACGCTGCCAAAATAGTGCTCCTGGCTCCCATCCTTGGCTTCCCAATCCGAGAAGGTAATCCCATCTCCATCGAGCAAATGCACACTGGAAAAGGATTCAACAACATTGTACTGGTCACTGCGATCTTCAATGGCTCCGTCCTGTGTTTGCACATTCGCTCCCCAGGGTCCAGGTGGAATGGCCAGGACCGGAGCGATCCAGCGAATTTCACCCCACTTGCCATGCACGGCGCCGGGATACCAGTCCGTATTGGGTGGATCCCACCCGCTCAGCAGACCAAAATTTTCCACACCGCTGACCTTCATGCGGCCGGCATCCATAAAACCGATGGCGCGATCAAAATTGGAGGCGGGTTTGGCAAGAAAAGCCGGACTTTTCTGCTCTTTATCTGCCGCAGATAGTGCAATGAGAGAGAGCAGCAGTAAAAATGCAGTCAGCATCGATCTATTGGCGGATGATCCTACCATAACATCTCCAGTCCGAACAGCATGGTGCGGCTCAGAGCAAAATTATTATTATTTCGGGAATCCCAATAGCTGGACGATAATGTATACCAGGATGAGGTCCCTGGATCCGTGGGACTCCCTGTTCGTGTATACCCACTGAGGATATTCTCATGATCAAATAAATTTTTGACCTCAAAGGTAAGTTTGATGTCCTGCCCGATCCATTCCATCGATTTAAATAATTTTAGATCCGTCCTGAGCATCATGGGCCAGCGTCGGCTGTAGGGTTCGATGGCATCATTTCCCGGTACATAGGGGGTGTAGGGGTAGCCACTGTTGACGCGCTGCACCAGTGAGATCAGGATATTGCCCAGGGGGTAATACCCTGCCAGAGCTGGTCCGGCATGTCTGGCTGTTTTGAAGTTACCCAGCATCCGGAAAGCATGGGGCTGGTCCCAGGGACTGCGGGTTTCCTGTCGTGGGCCAGATTCAAGCGTATTCCCATTCCAGTAGCCATCCCAGGAAGTGGCCTGCAGGACATAGGATTCAGACCAGCTATAGTTCAGAGAGCCACTGAAAGGACCCATAGCCCGCACATTCAGACTGATATCCAGTCCCCGGGCGAATCCGGAGTTGTTGTTCAGAAAGACAGAATAGCTGTAGGGATTATCATGGCCTGCATCCTGATATGCACCGATCAATACCGATCCGACCTGGTTACTGGATTCTTTCTGCCAGAGCGTTATTTCAAGTCCGGCTGCTTCCCCCATCTGGTGCTGAACCCCGATCTCATATTGGACCGATTTTTCATGCTCCAGATGTGGATTCCCAATGATGTTGCCACGGATCATGCTGATTTCGCGATTTTCACCAGAGGCCCGATACAAATCCCGGTAGTTTGGGTTCTGGTAGAAATGGCCAAAATTGAAGTGGGCGATGGTCTTGTCCGTCAAAGGTAGCGCAACACCGAGTCGGGGACTGAGCTTTATTTTTGTTCTGCTAGCCACGATGGGGTTGTATTCGAGATCTGTATCTGAGAAATCCTGAGTTCCCAGCGGATCCAGAGGATCTTCCCAAAAATCCGCGTGGGAGTTGGCCAGATCCAATCTTAAGCCCAGGTTTGTAATAATAAAACTCCAATCTAATTTGGATTGCAGATACCAGGCAGCTTCCATCGGATCGTGCTCATAGATGGTAGGAAATGGATCGACCCCACTCACGTTCTGGTAGGAACTATAATCCAAGTGTAACTGGTTGATTTGAAAACCCGTTTCCAAGCTCAGGTCATCTCCCCTATTCCAGGTTATATCACCGCGGAGTTCATAGTTTGTGCTGCTCTCGTCATCATACCAACGATTATCTGCCAGCATATAGAAAGAACTTTCGAAGGGATCCAGGATCGCATCATCCGATGAGGCGGATATGTAGTCTTCCGGGGACTTGCTATAATCGTCTGGCGGTCTAAATATTCCCCAGATCCCATCTGAATATTTATGGTTATAATCTTTTAGAATCCGAATTTCCCGCCGCTGATCAAATCGTGATAAGATGAGGTTCCAATACAAATTGGCTGAGATGGTGTGATTCAAAGCCAGGGTCCATTTGTCAGAACGCAGATACTGCACGTTTTGACCGGCCATATAGTAGATGTAATAGGCATTGTCCGAGTTGAATTGGCGATAGCGGTTATCGCCAAGATAGGACAGGCTTACCTTAAGGTTCGGCAGCGCATAGAAACTCAGCTTGGAAAAAAGATTCAAGCTGTTGTTCCAGCCTAATCCCTGCCAGCCGGTCAGAACGTCCAATGGATTAATCTCCCGGCCATCCGGTCCCTGGAGCATGCCCCATTTCGTTCCCAACCCGGTCATAATAGAATCAAGATGCCCACTTTCAACGTACTCCTGAAAAATGATTGCAGCGCAGGGCAAAGTATCTGCTTGACCATCCCCATCTATATCCTGGATGCGCATGTCATCCCAGCTGATGTCATCAAAATGGTAGACAGAGCCAGCTTGGCTACTCATATCCACAGTTGCCAGAATGGACGCATTCTTCAACAAGGGGACTGGACCAGAGATCATGCCTTGCCATTGTTGACTTGCGGTCGCCCGGCCCTTCTGGTTGGTGAGGAAACCCAGGGCAAAGGGATCACTGGACATGTATTTTAATGAGCTTGTCCAAGTTTGTGTGCCTTCGCGAGTGGTAAGATTAATGACCCCTGACAGGGCATTCCCATATTTCGCATTAAATCCACCCGAAGCAATGGTGAGCTGATCAATGGCATTCAGACTGATATTGGTGCCAAATCCGCCAAAAAGTGGATTGGAAACCTTGACACCATCGATCAGCAAGGCAACTTCATTGTTCCGACCACCACGTAGTCGGACGTCATCAATTCCCCGCTCATTATAGCCAGATTTAGCGATGGGCGTGCCACTTAAAACATCAATATTGGATTGGGTTTCCAGCAGACCGTTGAAATTCTGAATGGGTGCTGCGGTAATTTCCTCTCGCGAAAGAGAGATGGTTTTTGTGGTGGCATCCTTACGCACCAGAGGCTTCTCTGCCACAACCACAACCTCCTGCCCTTCCAAAGCGCTTGCTCGGAGATCAACATTGACGTTGGTGGTCAGATCCGGGAGAACCTGAATCTCCTCCAAACGGGTGATCTCATACCCAATCATGCTAATCAAAAGGGTATGGCTTCCCGGCGGCAGGTTGCTGATAAAGAAATGGCCAGCCAGATCGCTGCTGCTGCCAAAGGGGGTGTTCATCACGACCATATTGACCCCAACCAGGGCTTCGCCTGTGGCTGCATCACGGATTGTCCCTGAAATACTTCCGCGGACCTGTGATTCTGCGTAGGGAACAAGGACGAATAACATTACAAGGGCAATCAGTCGTGTGTTTATCCGGCCCTTCTTCCAATGGAAATTCCCCCCGATTTTTAAAGGGGATCTGACTTGCATCCTGGTATGTATGTAACTGGAGATCATAACTTATTTCAGAAAAAGCATTTTCACTACCCTTGAATAGTTGCCTGCCTGGAGTCGATATAGATATACACCCGTGCTGACTGGGTTCCCATAATAGTCTTGACCATTCCAGGTCAAGTGGTAAACACCGGCTACCTGCTCACCTGGGTGATACTCCTGAATCAGCCGGCCGCTGATATCGTAAATGGAAAGCAAAACATCGGATTTCTCTGGTAGATCATAGCGCAGACTGGTGGTTGGATTAAACGGATTGGGATAATTCTGATACAACTTGAATTCACTTGGCATTTCGAGATCAGCAAGGCCAACAACGTGATTCTCGATGGTGAGAAGACGCGGTGTTGCACCCACCCAGAATTCGCCATCAGTGGCATACACCTTCCAAAAAGTTACCATGGATTGGGTCCCATTCATCAATCCAATCAGTTCCTCAGATGAAAAAGTGAGGAGTGTATCCTGCGTCATCACATCCATGAGAGTATCTGTCAGACCAATCACAATAAAGCGATAAGTTATTGAATCACCTTCAGGATCCATTGCAGAGGACCATGAAAAGCTATGTTCTGCTTCTGCAGTCTCTATTCGGAGCGTATCATTGGTGACAGGTAGCAACAGGCTAAAATTCGTAGGTGCTTCATTGATACCTTCAATGAATTCATGTATCCGAGTTTCGGAAACTGAGTATCCCGCCATGGGTGTCAGAGCAATGACGTGCCAGGCCAGCTCAAGCTGATCAGTCCCTGTGCCTGTAAGATCGAAAAGATCCTCCGCATCCACCAGAGATGAGGTACTTGATGTATTGATAATCTGGGGAACAACATCCTCAGCATCGCTGGTGAGAATCAGTTGGTAGCTCACTGGGGCTTCTGATTCAACCGCCTCCCAGCTGAACTCAAAACTGCCCGTCAACGAATTCAGTCCAATGCTGGACCCCGCAGCAGGTAAAGTTAATCCGGTGGGTGTTAGCGATTCGGGACTGAGCGTTGTCTGGAACCAGTTCACCACATCCCCAATCCAATCAGCCCGGATGGAATTCGACGTCAAATAATAGGGGTTGAACCATGAAGACATGGTGATATAGTTGCCATTGGTGGCATGATAAGAATTCGCCATCCCACCCAATTGGTAGCCTGAAGGTCCAAAGACCATATCCGCCTGGGCACCTTGTCCCAGGCCGCAGCCATCGGCATAGCGCAGGATTCCTGAGGTGGTTCCCCAACGCAGAGTATCCATGTCGCTGACCTGTGAGCCAGGCACTCTCAGCAGCATGGACAGTCCCTGACTATCGTCGTCGAGGTAGCTCTGGGACCGGTAAGCAGCTGTCCCGAAATAATCGTACATCATGTCACCTGGGGAAAAATAGTATGGCGGTGAACCATAACGGTCATAGAGAAGTTCCAGACCAACTAACCACATTCTTCCCCCCTGATCCAGGTATTCGGAGACGGCCAGGTTATCCTGATCAATTCCATTCCAGAAATAAAGACCGACGCTATCGTCACCTGTCAACCAGATAACGAGGTCGAAGGGCGTCAGATCAGTTAGACCCGGTGCAGCCCCAGCAGCGGCACAATCAAAGCTTGAATACTCCAGATAATTATCAGCAAGGGCTGTGTAGACGGAAGTTTCGTTGTTAAAACGGTCATCATCATCCACGACCAGAATCGTCATCACTTGCGGCAAGGCATGCAATAGGCTGAGGTTATGGGGCTGATTCGCCATGGTTTCAAACTCGCCATCGCTGGCAATAACTGTCCAGGTCAGGTCCACAGCACTACCCTCTGTGAACAGACTGAGCAAATCTTCAGAACTGATATTCAGGTTGTTCTGATCTGTGGTTCGCGTAAAGACAGCCGAACCTGCGCTCCCCCAAAACTCCAGGTTATAGATGACGGTCTCTCCGTCAGGATCTATACTCAATCCCCAGCTAAAGCTGTAATCGACAAGATTATTTTCATGCACACGGAGAAGGGTGTTATCCGCTGGCGACACCAGTGCAAAGGGGGACGGACCAGAGTCGCCGCCACGACTGACAATAAACGACTGAGCATTAGAGGCACTGATGTTATCATGATCATCGTAAGCCAGAACCTGCCAGAAAAGCTGGACCGTGTCCTGGTTGCTGGGGATCAGTTCGTACAGGAATCTTTCATTGACTGTGTAGGTCAGCTGTGTCTGGTTGCTCAAAATGATATCGGCACTATTTGATTCCGAGAAACCGAGACAGAAGCGGTAGCCCCTGATCTCACCATCCGGATCAGAAGCAGCACTCCAGTCAAATACGATATCAGAACTGTCCGTCTCCATGAGGGATAAAGCAAAAGCATCTGTGGGAGCGTTGAGTTGGACTATCGTTGGTACCGCTCCAGTAGCAACTGCATTAAACCAGTTGATAATATCGCGGGTCAGGACATCGCGGTTGGAATCCGCATCGATATGATTGTAATTGAAAAGGGTATTCAGCACGATGAAACCGTCACCGACATGATGGGTAACATTGGCTCGGCCATTCAGGATATAATCGTCAGGTCCCATTACATAGTCAGTAAAGCTTCGCTGATTGCCAACAACTGCATCAAGATAGTGGGCTGTCGCAAATCGCCATCTCAGTGTATCAATCGTGCTGAGTTCAGAATCAGTTGCCCTGTAGAGGAGGGGGTTCCCCAGCGACCCATCATCATTTGAGTAGGACTGGGCTGTGTATGATTTCAGACCCATATAATCATAGACAAAACTACCCGGGGCGAAAACATCAGGGGCTGCCCCATAGCGGTCGTACAACACATCCAGACCATTAATCCATAAGCGGCCACCATTGTCCAAATAATCTGCAAGTGCGGGATTCTCCGAATCGTTCCCTGACCAGAAATACTGATCCAGACCATCGCTCCCGGTGTACCAGATCACCAGATCATAGTTTGCCAGGGTGGCGGCATCTGGACTGCTTGAGTGAAGGGCAGTATTAAATACATCATAGACGAAGCCATCGCGATCGAGACTCTCCTTCAGGGAGAACTCGTAATTCTGATAATCATCGTCATCGACAAACAGGATGCGATTGAGCTGATTGGAAACCGTGAACGTATAGATGTCAGAATTTACCATTTGTTCGCCTGCGTAGGCAGTCACCTGCCAGGTAAAGACCGCATAATCGGCACCAGACATCAGCACACTCAGATCTGTGGTGCTTAAATTGCAAATAGTATCCGTGAGCGCTGAAATTGAATCAATGGCAACCCCATTCTGGAAAAATGTCAGGGTATAGGAATCTGCAGAATCAGACGACCACCTGAAATTGAGCCCCGTGTCTTCCAGGTCACGGGCTAGGTAACTGCTCTCGTCAGCCGGGGCGATGAGGGAAACACTCCCCAGTTCTTGCGGTAGATCAAACCAATCCAGAACATCCCCGACCCAGGCATCTCTGAGAGTCGAGCTACTGAAATAGTAGATATTGATCCAGGAGCTCAGAACGACATAGTTTTCAGCAACTTGACTCTGGACCACTGATAGCCCGGAAAGAGGATAGCTCTCCGGAGCCATCACATAGTGGGAAATTGCTGCATCCGTGAGCGTGCATCCGTCAACATAACGCAAAATACCTGACGAAGTATTCCAGTCGATGGTATCCTGTTCTGAAATGGCCATGTCAGCCTGCAAGAGGAAATCAACACCCAATCCGCCATCGTCTGTATAGGATTGAGCGTCATAGGATGAAATTCCCGCATAATCGTAAATGAAATCACCTGACGAAAACGTGTCCGGTGCACCGGCATAAAGGTCAAATAGAAAATCAAGTCCCAGCATCCAGAGTTTACCACCCTGATTCAGGTAATTGATAACATGGGGATTCTCAGTATCTGTACCATTCCAGAAGTAGAGTGCTGTATTATCATCACCAGTAAACCAGATCACCAGATCGTATGCAGAAAGAGTGCTGCTGTCTGGTGAAGCCAAGGATGAGCTGCAGTCATAGCTGTCGTAGGATATCCCTAAATTATTCAGCGCCCCATATATCTGGGTCTCGTTGTTATAACGATTGTCATCGTCAACCACCAAAATATTGGCAGCCGGAGTTAATCGCACGATGGCAAGCAACAGGAAAAGCGTATGCAGCCCATTAAGTTTACGCATCAAAGGAATTCCTCTTGAAAATGGTTTCATCGATTATCCCCAGGTATTCTCCTGAAAATACGATCTGAATATTGATGTCTGTATAACATAATTTGTTATGGTATTACCATAATTTATTTTGTTAGTGACTTTTTCAAAGACTTATTCTATCTTCATCCCATGTTTTATAAAAATATTAAGGGCGGTGATCAGAACATTGCCATTGACTCTATCAAGCCATCAAGACAGCGGCTGAATCTTTTGTTAATACTCTTATTGATCTGCCTGCCACTGCAAACTTTGATGGCCTGGCAGGAGGGTTTCTATAAGGATATTTTTATGGATGGGGGCGTTGAGCTTTATTCCAAAACGTCTCTCCCCGCCATCAGCTCAGCTGGGCTGAGTATGGAATTCCTGGCAACTGAGGATCAGACGCTGCAGGATAGTTTGCTGATTTCCAACGCGGAGGATAGCAACGGCATTCTCCTCTATCCCGACAATGCTCCGCGATTCAGGTTGATCTACACCAATGGTGGCAGTGCTACCGGGCACGGAGATTCCATGGGAGGGGTTGGGCGGGAAATCATTCGTAATTTTGTGGCAAATGGAGGTAGCTATTCAGGATCCTGCGCTGGTGCCTTTATCTCCAGTCTGAGTTACCAGGCCTCTGGCAGCTACGAATCCTATTATCAGATCTGGCCGGGAAGAACAGCCATGGGAAATGTCCTTGATACCTATACCGGTCATTTCATCCCCCAGAATTCACCCCTGCTGGCTTATTATAGCTTTGGGGGTGATGATTATATTAGCCATATCTACCACACTGGAGGTCCCTATCCCAGGGAAACCTTGGATTTTCCATCAGGGACGGAAATTCTGCTGCGCTATGACCATCCTCCCTCAATATTGCATCACAAAGGGAGTTGTTGGGCATTTAAGGCAGCAGATTCAACGGGCAGGATCGTGGTAATTGGTTCACATCCTGAAAACTCCAGTACAGGTGAAGGTCTCGATCTTACCAAGGCTATTTTCTATTATGCCCTGGATGGCGTTGGGTCCCCACAAATAAAGGGGAATCTGGTGAACGGTGAACCACGAATCATGGATCAGACGACTGAGGACCATAATCCTCTTTTCACACGCATAGGCGATAAGCAATATCATCACTTCAAATTACCAATACCACCAGGGACCGGTGAGCTGACACTTTCGCTTGATGGGGAAGAAGGCTTTGAATTTAGAATATACGCCAATCCCGGTGATTTTGCCTTTGCAAGCAACGCGGCCTGGGCCGCCACCACTTCCGGATCGGATCAGGAATTAACGATCCTTGATCCAGATTCAGGCAACTGGTATGTTGGTGTTCAATGCATTTCCACTGTCAGCACGACCCTGCATAATTGGGGCTATGAGTACATTTCAGGCACGGAGATACTCAACGGGGCAACCTACACGATCCAGGCCGCCTGGACGCCCGCTGTGGTAGCCGTTGATGAGAGACCTCAAACACACCTGCTGTTCAGCAATTTTCCAAATCCCTTTAATGGATCAACCAATTTTCAGATTCAAATAGATCAGGCTTCCGATGTCACAATTGATATTTTTGATAACACTGGGCGACATCTCGAACAATTGGCCAATACATGGAAACAAGCAGGGACTTACCGCATACATTGGCAGCCTGATGCACTCAGTTCGGGTATTTACCTTGCCCGTATGAGTACCTTAAAAGGTCATCAAACGATTCGAGTGTTATACCTCAAATAGTCAGATACTGATGTCAAATGATGAGAGGATTTTTTATGCCCACATCCCAAATCACCCAAAGTGTCCATCTTGTCCTCCATATACAGTTGTCATGCAGTCAAGAATCCCAATTTTTTAAAAATCACCGTCTGGAAAAAGTAGAGAAAAACTTTATTATAGATGTTATCTTTTGATAAGATCATGACCACATAGGCCTTAGACGCATATATGAGCTTTTTTAGTCAGAGTATCAAATGAGACTTCCTGGTGAGTAGGTGTAAGACCTTTTTTTTACAATGACATTTACTATATCCAATTTGACATTTATTAATTAATACTGATCGGAGTTTGACCATGCGCAAAATTTTCATCCTTTCCCTTGCTTTTCTCATTGTTCTGTGGTCACCAGTTTTTGCAGATTCCGCTGAAGTCACTATCGCTATTATGATAACAAACAACGATGTGGATTCATGTAATTACAGTGGACCTGCTTCCGGTTCATTTCAGGCCAATAGCGAATTCCTGGCACATACCCAAGTCTATGAAAGTGGAGTTACCAACAGCCCTGGGCAGGGAGCGGATATTTACGCCTGGATTGGGTATTCAGAATCCGACACAGATCCATCTGGGACGGGGTGGACGTGGGTTGTTGCCGATTATGCCGGTGATGCTCATGCTGACCGCTATGATGAATATACCATGGATCTAGGGGCAGAGATCAGCGATGCTGGTACTTATTTCGTGGCTAGTCGATTCTCCAGGGACAATGTAAATTTCAAATATGGAGGATATTCCAGTAGTGGCGGAGGATTCTGGGATGGTTCGACAAATGTTAGCGTTGAATATACGGTGACAGTAAATACTCCTCCCATTTTAGCGGCAATTGGCAACCAGACCTTAACTGAAGACATTGCCACTTTCATCCAATTGTCAGCTTCAGATGGTGAGGACAATACCATCACCTTTGCAGTAAGTGGTGGTAATCCTGCTACGGTTCTGGCTGTTGTCAGGAATGATACACTATTTTTCACACCAGCAGATGACTATTTCACAGCTGAACCCATTTTAATCACCATAACAGCCGAGGATGGGTATGGAGGTTCAGATTCGGAAACTTTTGAAGTAACTGTTAATGCAGTGAATGATGCCCCGGTAATTGCGATTCTGGAAGATCAAAACGGTTCTGAAGGCATTGAAATGACATTTGGACTCTCTGCCTCAGATGTGGACAGTAATACATTGACATGGACCAGTGAAAACCTTCCCACTGGTGCTGTTTTTACCGATCATGGTGATGGAACCGCCACATTCATCTGGACTCCCAATTTTAATCAGGCGGGTACCTATTCAAATGTCCAATTTATCGTAGATGATAACCAGGGTGAACAGGCACTGCTTCGCGTGGCAACCAGAGGTAAATGATCATGTTCCACAAACACATCCTTTTACTCATAGTAGCGCTGTTTTCAGTCGCTGCCATCTCTGCGGCGACAGATACCCTCAGCATTCAGATCATTATCCAGGATGCGGTGGCAGTGGATGAAATATTCATCCCAATTGAATACGCCCTGTATCCACCCTATCCCAATCCTTTCAATCCAGATGTTAACTTATTGGTGGATATTCCGCAACAAGACAGGGTTTATATCAGTATCCTGAATGTAAGAGGTCAGGAGATCGCCATCCTGGAGAACAGGGAAATAGCCCCTGGTCGGTATGAATATCATTGGCGCGGAGTCAATTATGCCTCTGGAATTTATTTTGCCCGAATTCAGTCGTCCCATTTCAGTAAAAGTATAAAAATCAGTTTGCTTAAGTAGCGTTCACTGCTCGCAGGCTATTATTAGCTAAGCGTTGAGCGAGTTTTAGGAAGCTTTTGCGCATATAGTGCACATGTGAAAATATAAATGGCTGTAACACGCTCACTAAATGGCAATTGCAGGACCTGACCAGGGGACTGAAAATCCCCGTCTATATTCGCACTACGCGCTACGACAGATAAATATCGGCGGTTCAATTCCGTCCCTGATCACTAAAGTGAATCAGCCCGCTTCTGTGGGTTTTTTATATGCCGGTGCGAATTTATCTAGCTGCGAGAGAATCTAGCGCTGTTCATCACGAGGGGCTTTGCGACCAGCTGAGCCGCGAAGGGAGTCCACAAGGGTTGTCGTTCGTCGATATCCCGGCACGCATTTCATAGAATTTTCAAACTTAAGAGTAATTATTGATTCACATAATTTACTTTAATCAGGATGAAATCAACACACCATTTACGAGCACTCTTTCTGCTCATTAGCCTCTGCACCCCACTTTTCTCCCAAAACCCGGTTAGGCTCTATTTTGATGGGACTTATCGAAGACAGGCATCCCATCTGAAAGAAATGTACGACTGGCTCGTACTTGGCTACACCAGCACGGCTACAGAAAAAAATAGTGATTGGGTCATTGAGATCGATGGCGGCATCTACGATACTTCAAATTGGCATGACATCCTTTGGCATGGCCGCTCTTCCACTCCCAATACTGGCTATACCCTCACCATCGAACCAACTCCTGGTGATACGGTGATCATAAGAGGAAATGATACAGTTGACCGCGCGTTAAAAATAGGTAGCCTTACCGAAGGCTTGATTTTGGAGAATCTAATATTTGATGCATTCTATAGAACACAGATTCTGGTTTATCAAAGCAAGAATTGTGTGATCAGGAACTGCACCTTTCAGAATATGAATAGGGAGGGCGCCTGGACAGCCATCAGTATTCAGGACTGCCAGGGTGAGTGGGGAAATATTACAGTTGAGAACAATACCTTTATCAATCTCGACTCCCCGGGAATTGGTCTCCATCCAGTGTATTTAACCCGATCAGACAATAACCTGATCCGCAACAACACGATTCATTATACATCTGGTGGTGTTTTTAAGTGCGTGGATGGCAGCGATTTCAATCACTTTGATGCCAATACCCTAATTGATGGTTGCGGTGATCTGGCCTACTTCATAGGGCGAAATGGAAGTGGCCAAACCACACTTTCGCGTGGGAATGCAGTTATGAATACCCAGTGCCTTATTCAGGATGGTAAGCTGGATTCCCATGTCTATGATAATTCTGCGTATCGCTTCGTGAGGAAATTTGTTTATGCTGCTGAGTGTTGTGAATTTCCCGAATATGAATGGCCTGAGGATCATCAGGCCACCTCAGATAGCACCCGCCCCTTCTACATACCCCTTGGGCATACCGGTAACAATTTCAATCAGATCAGATCCGATTTTGAAGTGGATGTGGACAGGATTATTGATGTAGAACCAGCTCACATTTATCTCAGTTCAAATGCAGTCGGCAATGCAAATAATGCACTCTACCGGGGGAAGTACTATCTGGAAACCACTGACACCAATTTCACGATTACTGCTGACTACTATCATACCTATAATGAGGATCACACCTATCTCCGCAAGGTCATCATCAATGACATTTCCAGGAAACCACGTAAAACGACGATAACCTTTGATCTGCTGACCTGTGAGGGTGAAGTCATTCGTCGGGGTGGTCTAGCAGGGTCAAACGGTGAATTGATCATTGAAAAGTGGCTCATTGAATCGACAGAAACCAGCCAGTGGATTTCCGATATCGAAGGTGCTGACCAATGGATCAATATCTCCAGCCCTGATAGTAATATCCTTGAACTCTATACTCTCGACAACAACCTACTCGAAACTGGAAGCACCCTTGATTACCTGATGGAAGAAGGTGTGATGTACAAGGTATTTGCTCCAGGAACCACTGAGATCACCTTGCGACCCACATATACCACTGTTGCGATATACCAACCTGAAGTTGCTGTTCACCCTGGTGCGGTCCATCTCCTGAAAAATTATCCCAACCCCTTCAACCCCAGCACAACCATAGAGTACGATCTGCCAGAACCATCTGAAGTCTCGTTGGCTATTTATGACATAGCTGGACGAGAAGTCAAGATGCTCGCCCAAGGCCCCCAGTTGTCTGGAACTTATGATACTCATTGGGATGGAACAGATAGAGATGGAGACCTCGTCGCCGGAGGCATGTACTTCGCAAGGCTTCAGACAGGTGAATTCCAGCGTGTTGTGAAGATGCTATATTTGAGGTAACCCAAGCACACTCAACAGCTCTTAGATAGCACTCGAGACCCGTTATGCCTTGCTGAGCCGGGGTGGTTCGGGTTCTGAAAATCCCCGTGTCAAGAATGACCTCACGAACTCCTTTCTACTACGCAGGATTTCAAGGGTCACTAAGCACTTCGTATATAATACTTTATGATGGATGAATATTTAACAGGGACCGGCCCTTTGGTAGCCGGCTTCGCTGATTGTCATATTGAAAATAGGGTAAATTGTTAACTGGGTGTGCTAAAAATTAAACTACTGTCGGCGCAATCCAGTTCTCTAGATGAATTGTATACGATTAATAATCTTCTTGAAGAAATCCCGGGACCAGACCTCTGTAGCTCGATGGTCTGTCAGAAATACTTCCACATCTTTTCGAGCTTGATCAATGTTCAAGTCATCTACCTTCGAATTATACAATTCAATAAAGCTATCAGGTGTTAAAGAATTCGGTCCGGCCCAATCTGAGGATTGACGCATGCGTTGCTCAAGATGGGAAAGGCGCAATTCGGGATAGCGACCTGCATACCAGACTAAATCATACCAGTCCCTGCCCTTCACATTCACTTTCCATTTCCGATAAAGAGCCGCATGCATTTTCCCAGCGAATAAATCTGGAAGTGCATAGGTTTTAACCTGAAATGGAATCGGTTGGAAAACAGGCTGCATCTCCGTTTTGAATCCAGGAGGAGGATCCGTATCTATCTCTATCTTGATCTTGATTGCTTGCGATTTTGGGTACTTGTTGCTAATAGCGCCATCAACATCTATAGCCAGGAGACTTTGGATTGTATTCAGCTTGAGAAAGGCGGATTTCACTGCACTGTCTTCAACTTTCGACTGTGGTGTAAATTCAGCATCAAAACCATAGGCTCTTAACTCTGTTAAAATAGCCTTGTCATACTTGTTTAGGTCAAAGCTGGGGTTGGGAGCGAGTAACGAAAAATCCATATCCTCAGAAAATCGATCAAGATTATATAAGACTCGTAATGCTGTTCCGCCATAAAAGGCTGCTGACTCAAAAAATTTTGCTCGCCAGAGTGCCAACAATGCAATTGACTGAAGAATTTCACGTAAAGCTTGTAGATAATCATCCTTCGTTTCGAGACGGTATTGGGAAAGCATGCTCCGGATTGCATCATTCATAGCTAGTTAACGTACCTTTTTCTTTTCACGTATTAGCATATTTGCCAATATCTTCAGCTTGAAAGAAGCGTATGCATCTGCATATCGCTTGATCTTATTTGTGTCCAATTCCAGGAATACATCCCAATCGATTCTAAGGTCCTCGGTAAGATATTGCTTCATCTCACCCTGGTTGTGGATTGAGTTCCCGTGTCCCAACTTGATCTTATCTACCAATGCTTTCTCAGCATCTGCCATTAAGTATGATCGTTCTTCGTCAATCTTTATGCGCTCTATCCCTAAATAATATGCGTTCCCTGGAACACTATGGTAAGTAAAGAGTCCTAGGGGAGTCTCATACTTCTTCGATGATCCAAGACACACGGCGGTTATAGCCTTTACTCGTTCTGGAATCAAACCATGGAACTGCAAAGCATATTCCAGTGAAACATAAGATGGGCCATAAATCAGGTTACTTAATATCTCGCGGGAAACCGGCTTGCTACCGTACCCCTCACCAAATACATAGAGTCCCTTCTTTACCCTGAGCACCACACCCTGCTTCAACAAGGTCGTTACCCGGTCTCGTGGCTTTGCATAATCACGTAACGTATGCATCAATACCTGGTAATCAAACTCAGGCGTCTGGATCGTATTCCATAAAGGCTGATTCATCACCATTCTTCATCCATTAGCTATTCATTTCTATTCTATTCTTGTCTTGTGTCAATATACATATATTAATATAGTATGTCCATTATTTCTAGACATACTATAATAATATTTCCATTCTGTGTGCCTGGGCGAGAAATTCACACATCTTAATTTAGCAAATAATTAGCGAGGACCTGCACTTTTGTGGCGGGAATCGCAGTAATCCATTTGACCCCTTGCTCTAATATCAAGAGTCACCCCTTAACCACCACCAATTCACAACTTCCCACTGCCAAATAATGGACATGGTTTCCTAAGTAAGACGTCTAAAAAAAGAATAGCCCCCAGCCACCGAAGTGGCCAAGGGCTTGGGGGGGTGAAGTCAACAATTACCGAACTCAACTTGCTATCATGCTCTCAGGATCGATTTGATTCGATACTTCAGCATCCTGACGTAGATCGTCAAACTTCGGTAACTGATTGAAGTATCGAGTGAAAGCATTAACTCAAAATTGTAGGCAATTTTAAGTTGGGGTGGGCGCTGAGGGATTGATGTTCGCCCCGCCTTCTGCGGGCCTCCATCTTACTACACAGTCTGCACAGCAGACTGCTCCGTTTCGAACCCGGGGGTTCTCATCCCTGGTGCCATTTTTCTCTATAAAAAGAATAGCCCCCAGCCACCGAAGTGGCCAAGGGCTTGGGGGGTGAAGTCAACAATTACCGAATTCAACTAACTGTCATGCTCTCAGGATTGTTTTGACTCGATACTTCAGTTTCCTGAGCTGGAACTTCAATCTTCGGTAATCGATTGAAGTATCGAGTGTGGTGGGCGCTGAGGGATTCGAACCCCCGACCCCCTGCTTGTAAGGCAGGTGTTCTAAACCAACTGAACTAAGCGCCCTTGCTGTCAAATATTTTGGATACTTAGTCCCCGACTCTCCCGACATGTATGTCGGGATGTTCTAAACCAACTGAACTAAGCGCCCTTGCTGTCAAATATTTTGGATACTTAGTCCCCGACTCTCCCGACATGTATGTCGGGATGTTCTAAACCAACTGAACTAAGCGCCTGTTTTCAAGAGCCCATCCTATGAATAGGCGGCGGGAATATACATGGTGAATTACCCGTTGCAAATTTTTTCTGACTGGACCTGGCTCTTCCATAACCCTCTCACTTCATGTGTTAATTCTCACCTTCAAGAATAGACGTGGCATTTTGTAGAGTCGCCTTTACGATTGATAAGAATTATTAGCCATTTTATTTAATTATCAAGAGAAAAGACTTTGCAGGATTTTCATTTTTATCGATTGAGACGCATATATTGAGGGATAATTAAATTTTCTTTATCTGAAGTATTCTAACCATATTCTAACAATGATTATTAGGTTCCACACATGACTGAACGAAACAACAATCTGATTCTTGTAGTGGATGATGAAGAAGATATCCGCGAGCTTGTCCGCTATAATCTCAACAAAACCGGGATGGAAACCGTTGGAGCAGATACGGGTGAGAAAGCCCTGGAACTGGCTCGGGAAGAACACCCCGCCCTTTTGGTTCTGGATCTCATGCTTCCCGGGATTGACGGTTTGGATGTCTGCCGTATTCTGAAAAATGATGCACGCACTGAGGACATCTGTATCATCATGCTCACCGCCAAGGGTGAGGAAGCGGACATCGTAAGAGGTCTCGAAATCGGTGCAGATGATTATATCACCAAGCCATTTAGTCCAAGCATTTTAACTGCCAGGGTAAAAGCTAATATCAGACGGATTACTGGCTCAAAAGGTGGAGATGGCATCCTGGAGTATGATGAACTCTTTATCCATAAAGGTCGTCGAGAGGTCCTGGTCTCTGGTAAAGTAATTACCCTCACAAATTCTGAATTCCAAATACTCTACTTCCTCGCCTCAAACCCAAATTGGGTGTTCACCCGCTCCCAAATCATAGAAGCTATTAAGGGTGATAATTATCCTGTCACAGAACGATCGGTGGATTTCCAGATCGTTGGCCTTCGAAAAAAACTCGGTCTTATTGGTGATACAATTAAGACGGTACGAGGTGTTGGTTATCGATTTACTGAACCCGAGAAGGATTAGTATTTATGATGCTTGAGAGATTTACGCCACAAAGGAATTTAAAGTGAAAAAACAAAAACTGACTGCTCGACTTTTTGTATCCTATTTCACCCTAGTCTTCCTTGCACTCGCTCTTATTGTGGCGTATGCCTCAAATGCATTTCAATCTTTTTACTTTGATGAAAGTATAAGCAATCTAAGAGTGAGGTCCCTTCTGGTTGAAGAAATCATCAACCGAAGCCCCTCTGCCTCACCCGATTCTCTCCAGGCTTTGTGCAAAAACCTTGGCGCAGATATAGAAACCAGAATTACGCTCATCACCCTGGATGGAATTGTCATCGCAGACTCTGATGAGAATCCAGCTAACATGGACAGCCATCATGACCGACCTGAAGTAATAGATGCATTGGCCGGCGATGAGGGTGTCAGTAAACGATCCAGCTATACCCTGGAGGAGGATCATTTATACCTGGCTCGACTTATCCAGCAATCTGAACCGAAAATGATTCTCAGGGTTTCCTTCCCCATTTCCGATCTTACTGCTACTCTGGAAGACCTGAAAACCAGTCTAATCCTGGGCGGGGTATTGATCATCTTGTTGTTGGCTTTTGTCAACTGGTATCTTTCTGGTCAAATCCTTAAGCCAATTGCCATCATGGAAGCCGGAGCACGCAGGTTTGCCAAAGGAAAATTGAAGACCAAAGTACCTGAATCAAATATTCAGGAATTGGGAAGTCTTGGACATTCACTAAACCAAATGGCTGAGCAGATTTATGATCGTATCCGGGTGATCACCCAACAGAAGAACGAGCAGCTCGCCATTATGAGCAGCATGACAGAAGGTGTTCTGGCCTTAAACCCTGAAGGTCATGTATTATCATGCAATCGTGCAGCCGCAGAAATGTTTGGTCTTCAGCCAAACGCCATTCTGGATCGCCCCCTGCATGAGGTCATTCGTAATACTGAATTAATAGACTTTGCTACTAAAGTTCTGGGGACCAGGAAAAGCAGGGATTGCAGAATTTTAATTTATGCGCCTGAAGAACGTAGCTTAAATGTGGTTGGCAGCAAAATGCCAGCAAAGAAAGGTGCTCTCGGGGGTGCCGTTCTGGTGTTTACCGATCTCACCCAGATCCAGAAACTGGAAGGTGTCCGCCGGGAATTCGTTGCCAATGTTTCTCATGAGCTAAAAACCCCTATCACATCCATCCAGGGGTATGTAGAGACACTGCTTGATGGTGCACTTGATGATGCTGCCAATGCTTATAATTTCCTGGAAATCATATCCAAACACGCCACCCGACTGGGACAAATTGTTGATGATCTGTTGGAACTATCAAGGATTGAAGAATTAAACGAGGGCGAAGCTCAACATCTCAAGCTCACACCTCTAAAACCCCTTGTAGACGCAACCATCAATGAGTTTCGACCAGCAGCAGAATCCATGTCCATTACCATTGCCACCCACATTGAAGATGATGTAGAACTGGAATTAAATGCGAAATTATTTTCCCACGCCCTGGGAAACCTCCTGGACAATGCTATCAAATATTCTGATCAAGGAGGCACAGTAACCTTTAGGACAAAGGTGGACGCGACGCACATCATCCTGGAAATAACTGACACGGGTCAGGGTATTTCAAATGAGCACCTTAGCCGAATTTTTGAACGATTCTATCGGGTTGACAAAGGTCGCAGTCGTGATATTGGCGGTACAGGACTTGGTCTTTCCATCGTAAAGCATATTGCGCGTATCCACAATGCATCTCTCAAAGTAGAGAGTAAAGTTGGCGAGGGCTCGACCTTTAGATTTATCTTCCCTCGCGTATAAAGACCTTCAATACACATAAATAATATCAAATTTGGCTTTCATTTGAAGTAAAATTAATAATTTGCTTCAAATCATAAACTCATCCCTTCCTCACACTCCTCTAACAATTCAAATGCAAAATCTAAGCATGAAAAATAAAACTAAAGTTAAAGGACTATTTACGATGAGGAAAACATCAACTCTCCTGATTCTCAGCCTCGCTCTTACTTCACTGTTATTAGCTGAGGATTTCAAGATTAATGGCGATACTCACTTCAACTACAAATTTGAGGATACTGAAAATAGCGCATTCGAATTAAGTCGGGCATATTTTTCAATCCAGACAAAAGTAAGCGATCAAATTTCCTATAAATTCCAGACTGATGTCGGCTCTGGTGGTGCAACAGCTTATACGGTATACCTAAAGAATGCCAAGCTGGACTGGAAAACCGATTTTGGTAAATTCACCTTCGGATTACAGGGCATGAACATGTTCAGTGTTCAGGAAGCAACCTGGGGTTATCGATTTATTGAAAAATCCGCCATGGATCTAAATAAATATTCTAGTTCTGCCGACCTGGGTGTTGGCTGGGAAAGAAAATTTGGCGTGTTAACACCAAGTGTCATGATTACAAATGGAACTGGTTATAAAAAAGCTGAAGACGACCAGTATAAGAAGTTATCCCTGCGCTTGTTGTACGGCGAAAGCAAACTCAAAGAAGGTCTGAATGCTGGAATGGCAGTCAGTACTGAATCCGAAGACTATGCCACTGGAACGGGTAGTACCCTGATCCTTGGTGGTTTTGCCGGATTCGCTACAAGCGCATTACGTGTCGGTGCCGAATTTGACATGAAATCAGAGAAGATGGCTGCCGATAAAAGCGCCCAGTTGGTTTCAGTATATGGAAATTATAAAATTAACAATAAGCTGTCTGGATTCGGCCGCTTCGACCTGGCTGATCCTGACACTGATACAAGCGGGGATGGATCAAATTATCTGATTATAGGTCTGAGCTATCAGCCTGAGAAGGTGTTTTACATCGCACCAAATGTGAAAATGACCATGCCTGAAACTGGTGAAACGGTGACTACCTATCAGGTAAATTTTCGTTTCAATATATAGAAATACTGATCAGAATTTTTGAATAAGGAAAATCAAAATGTTTAAAAAAATATTAATAACAGTTTTATCCCTGGTTACAGCCAGCGCTATAATCGTTGGTTGCAGCGATAAGACCAAGACTGAAAAAGCAGCACCCAAATATATAACGATTAAAGGATCAGATACCATGGTGCACCTGGCCAGTGCCTGGGCAGAAGCATTTATGGATTCTCATCCTGATACAGATATTTCTGTTACAGGTGGCGGATCGGGGACCGGTATCGCTGCCTTGCTCAATGGCACAACTGATATCTGTATTGCCTCGCGAGGTATTAAGGCCAAAGAAGTTACTCTGGCTAAAGAAAAGGGCTTAAACCCCAATGAAATCGTCACATCCAGGGATGGCATCGCGGTGGTTGTGAATCCTGCAAACCCTGTAGATGTACTCACCATTGAACAAATTGGGAAAATCTATACCGGTGCCTACACCAATTGGAATCAGCTTGGTGGCAAGGATCATGAAATTGTCATTCTATCACGTGAATCCAGTTCAGGTACCTATGTTTTCTTCCAGGAACATGTCATGAAGAAGAAGGATTATTCTCCTGAAGCTATGCTCATGCCCTCCACTTCAGCCATTATCCAGAGTGTTTCCCAGGATGTCTGGGCCATTGGTTATGTTGGTCTTGGCTATGGGGTTCAGGCTGCTGATAAAGTAAAAATGCTGGCTGTTAAAAATGATGCTGATACTCCCGCAGTTACTCCGTCCGTTGCTACTGTACAGGATGCAAGCTATGGAATTGCCCGACCGCTGTACTTTTACACCAATGGTGTACCCACTGGTGTTACCAAAACATTTGTAGAATTTATACTCTCTGAAGCAGGTCAATCTATTGTACTGGAAACAGGTTACGTTCCTGTAAAATAATGAACACCTGGAAGGACAAAGCAATACATACTATACTGGTAGGGGCTGCCTCTACCAGTATTCTTATTGTATTACTTATCTTCTTCTTCTTGGGGAAGGAAGCCTTTCCTTTTATCTGGGAGCCTGGTTTTGGCGAGCTCTTTCGTACAAAATGGATCCCTGTTTCATTTAAGGAAGAAATCTTTGGTCTTATTCCACTAATTACCGGATCGTTACTGGTTACAGCCTCTGCAACCATCATTATGATCCCTTTTGGTGTTCTGGGGGCGATCTACATTGCAGAATTGGGTACAGACAGGGAACGTGCTTTCCTAAAACCGTTTATTGAGATTCTGGCTGGCATCCCATCCGTGGTAATTGGCTTTTTCGGGTTGGTTGTTCTCAGTCCCATTATAAAGCAAGCCTTTGGTTTGAATACGGGGTTAACGGGTCTAACTGGCGCCATCCTTTTGGCCTTTATGGCCATTCCAACAGTTATCACTGTAAGTGAGGATGCCATTCAAAGCGTTCCCAGAGCCTACCGCGAAGCTTCACTGGCGCTTGGAGCTAGCAAACTCCAGACAATTTTCAGGGTGATTGTTCCAGCCTCATTGCCTGGAATCATTGCAGCTATTATGCTGGGAATGGGACGGGTTATTGGAGAAACCATGGCCGTCCTCATGGTAACAGGTAATGCAGCCAAGTTGACCCTCAATCCATTTAGTTCAGTAAGAACCATGACAGCAACTATTGCTGCAGAAATGGGTGAAGTCGCTTTTGGGAGTCATCATTATCAGGCTCTATTCTGGGTGGGTATCTTTTTACTCATTATGACATTTGGACTCAACGTTGTGGCTCAAAAAGTTCTGAGAAAGTACCAGATGCGATGAAGTTTTTAAGCAAAGAAAGCTTGATTGTCAATTCAATCAGACTGGTAACCTATTTCATTGTGATTGTCGTGGGTTATCTCCTCTTCGATATCATAGTCAAGGGAGTTCCCACCATCAGCTGGTCCTTTCTCACAGACCTGCCCAGAAAGAGTGGTGCTGAAGGAGGGATTTATCCAGCAATTGTAGGGACGATCTATCTCGTTTTTGGTGCTATTTCTGTGGCCCTGCCCCTGGGAATGGCGTCAGCAATTTATTTGTCTGAATATGCCATGCGTGGAAAACTGAACGGGACTATCAGGTTGGCCATTATCACTCTGGCAGGTGTACCATCAATCGTTTTTGGTCTGTTTGGCCTGGGATTGTTTGTACTATTCTTTGGGTTTGGGGCATCTATTCTAGCTGGAAGTCTCACATTGTCCTTCATGATCCTGCCAACCATCATTGTTTCCAGTGAAGAGGCGCTTCAGGCAGTTCCCATGGGATTAAGGGAAGCCAGTCTGGCGCTGGGTGCAACCAAGTGGCAAACCGTCTATAAAAGTGTTCTACCCTTCGCCCTTCCAGGTATGTTTACCGGTTCAATTCTCGGGATTGGCCGTGCAGCAGGAGAAACCGCTCCAATTTTGCTAACAGTGGCAGCTTTTTTCCTGCCCCGTCTTCCCAGCTCCATATTTGACCAGGTCATGGCGCTTCCCTATCACCTTTATGTTCTGGCAACCCAACACCCTGATACTGAGAAGGTATTGCCCATGCAATATGGAACTGCTCTGGTCTTGATTGTAATCGTGGTATTTTTTAATCTCACAGCGATTGTTTTGAGAAATCACTTCAGAAAGAAAATTCAATGGTAAAATCGCAGAAGACAAAACTGCATGCTGAGGATGTCAATTTTTATTATGGCGATACACAGGCGCTCTTCGATATCACTATGAGTATCCCGGATAAACAGGTTACTGCACTCATTGGCCCCTCTGGATGCGGGAAGTCAACATTCCTGCGCATGTTTAACCGCATGAATGATATCATTCCCGGAACCCACCACACAGGCAACATCACCATTGATGGTGACGATATCTACTCCCCACAAACTGATGTGGTCAAGCTGAGACGTGATGTTGGAATGGTCTTTCAAAAATCAAATCCATTTCCCAAGAGCATATATGACAACATCATATATGGACCAACTATTCACGGCATAAAAGACAAATCGGAACTCGATTCAATCGTGGAATCCAGCCTCATGGATGCAGCGCTGTGGGATGAAGTTAAGGATCGCCTTGACGATAGTGCCCTTGGCTTGAGCGGCGGTCAGCAACAGCGCTTATGTATTGCCCGTGCCCTGGCTGTCAAACCAAAATTACTGTTGATGGATGAGCCGGCATCTGCTCTGGATCCAAAATCCACAGCCAAGATCGAAGAGCTCATCAGTGAATTAAGAGAGAAGTATACCATCATTATTGTCACCCATAATATGCAGCAGGCATCCAGAGTCTCGGACTTTACCGCCTTTTTCTACGAGGGTGTGTTGGTTGAATTTGGTGAGACATCTGAGATATTCACCAAACCAACACAGCAAAAAACTGAAGATTATATTACTGGCCGTTTCGGATAAGGTCTGAGGAGAAAATGATGCAACATCTACACCGTGAGATTGAAAACTTAAAAAAAGAAATCATTAGAGAATCTGGACTGGTTGAAACCAATCTTAGGGATAGTATCAAAGCACTGATGACCCGTGATCATGATCTTGCCACAAAAATTGTAGCAAGAGATAAAATCATAGATGAACTTGAAGTTGAAGTTGAAGAGGAGTGTTTAAAAATCTTTGCGCTTTACCAGCCCGTCGCAGTGGATCTCCGATATCTGGTTGCCTTTCTAAAACTAAATAACGACCTGGAACGCATAGGCGATCTGGCCACAAACATAGCTGATCGAGCCGCTTCATTGGCACTTAAAGATTTGTTGGTCATTCCTGATCAGATTCCCAAAATGTCTGAACTGGTGCAGAAGATGCTAAAGGACAGTCTTGACGCCCTGGTGGATCTGGATGGAGAGAAAGCTAGAGATGTGCTCTTGCAAGATGATGAGGTGGATAACCTCCACCATTCCATGTATGCAGTCATTGGCAATGAAATCAAGCATAACCCTGAAAATGTTGAGGCATGGATGGAAATTCTGGCTATCTCACGCTATCTGGAGCGCATTGCTGATCACTGTACTAATATTGCAGAAGATGTGGAATACATGGTGGATGGCAGAATCCAACGCCATCGATCTATTTAAGCTTTCGAAATAATAAGCTTATTCTAGTAATTCTTTATTACGTCGCGTGACGCGGTAGATAGCCGTCAGCATGAGCAATGCTCCCATAATCTGACTCCAGGTTAGCGCATGATCAAAAAACACCCAGTCAATGGTAACTGCTGATATTGGCCAGAACATTTCCAGCAGGGTAGATTGACTGGCCTCAACCTTTTTTAAACCAAAATAATAGATGGATAAGGCTACCGTTCCTGAGGACAGGACAATAGCGATGAGAAAAAATAATTGTTCTGAGCTCAAACGAGGTATGGAATCAAGCTCCATAAAAAGCAGGATGTAAAGTCCACTCAAAATTGCTGTAAGTCCCAGGCGCAATGGTGTTACAATTCTTGAGTCCAGCTCGCGCAGACTATATTTCCCCATGACAGTTGAAGAACCCCATGCAAAAGCAGCTCCCACAGCCAACAACCCAGCCCATACATTTTTTCCACCATCCTGCCATTGGGGGAGGATATTGGGGAAGGCTACAAAATAGCTACCCGCCAGAGCAACAGCTGCCCAGAGATAAAAGCGTCCCTTAAAACGCTCCTTGAGAATGATTCGGGCAAGAATAATGGCAAATATGGGTTGAAGTTTTTGTAAAAGAACCACCACTGAAAAGTGAATGTAATTGATATAACTCAGAGCTCGGGTGTAAGCAAGTGTACCCAGCAATCCCCCAAATACGGCTATCCAGAAAATGGATATCCATGTCTTACGGCTGAGATTCTTTATCTTGGGCCAAAATTTGATGAGCCAGGGCAGGGTAATGAGAAGTCCCAGGCTATGCTCAGCAAAAACAATGAACATACTGGGTAGACTGTAAAGCGACTGTCTGAAGAGAGCGTCAATTGACCACAGTAATGCTGCGAATACAATGGCCAGTGGACCGATATAGGACCAAGAGATAAATCGTTTAAACACGGTATGAAATATCCCTATTCATGGAAGGAATATAATTAGACCTGGGGCAATGACGATGGATACATCTATCTCAGCTGAAAAATTCTCAATCTGGATAATAAAACTACTTCAGGTAGGTGATTTTTTCCAGCGTGCCTGCACCTTTACCGTTGACTTGTAATCTGGCAAAATAAACGCCACCAGCCAGGCTCCCAGAGGGCTCCCATATAACACTTCCTGATTGCTGAGGGTTAAATGTTTCAACGAGACCACCACGAATATCCATTATTTGTAATATTCCTCTGTCTCCAGCAGCCAGATTGATGTCAAATGCAATGGCAGGATTAAAAGGATTAGGGTAACTCGAACGAATGCCCAAAGATTCTGGTACAACAGGTAATGCGTCAATCGTGGAGGTTGCAGGTGATTTCATCCATTCCAGCAGTCGCCAGATTAATTCGCCGCGAGATAAGTCAAATTCACCACCAAAATGAGTTAAAGCCTCTAAGCCAAAACCGAGCAGCACAGCAGAATAGGTCTGGTTTTTAACTGAAGAACCAGCCGATGTCCCCCCGAGGAAGGGGTACATGAACATGGATGAGCCCCCATCGAGAATGTTGTATGAGTCAGAAGCAATCTGATTGTTGGCTGCACCGGAATTCGCGATAGCATAGCGATCATCAATGGTAAAAAAATCATGTCCAGGATCCCCATATGCATTTGGTGTGTTGATGTCATCTGCAAGTAATTCCACTGCAAAATAGTCCCTCAAGAAATTCTCAACCAAGAGATCGCCACTGGCCATATTCTGCCCGGTCATCAGGATGTTTCCGCCCCCATCGAGATAATCTGCAATGAGTTGGGTCCGGTTTTCATCCAGCGGTGCAGTATTATCACCGCTAAACCAGATAACTGAAGGGAAGTCATTCAACCATTCCAGATCAGGCAGGGTCCGTTGTTCAAGATCCCACACAGCATGAACCAGATCTTTTGCCGTCAGGGCATTAATGAAATACGACTGGTAATCAAAGTCTCCTGTAGAAGCACCATCATCATCAATGAGTACAATCTCTGGCAGACCCAATAATAGTTCAAAATATTGTATATCTGGTTCTGGTAATTCATCTGCTGTAAAACTTACGTCAAAACTCACTGGACCTGGTGAGAGCGTGTCACTGATGGTAAATTCAAAGGCCTGATTTGATGTGCTGGTTGCCGTAAAATCTATGGGATTAAAACTGATGACAGCATCAATTAATTCAACAGCATTCCCCTCCAGTGACAAGGTGGCGGTGGTATTATTTGCCTGAGCCCCGGTGTTTTCAACAATAAGCCAGATCAGAATATTCTCGCCTGGCGCAAAAATATTGTCTCCATTGAAATCGGATAGCAGCATATCAGTGATCCTAATATGAGGATTGGATTCATATACTTCGATATCGGCCCACATTGTATTTTGTGAATCTGAAATATTGCGGACGGCTACTTCTGTATTCACTCCCACCCATCCAATAGAAGTTGGGGTAGTTTCAAAGTCAAAATTCCGATTGTTTGTGGAACCAGGCCAGCTGTCACCACTATTGGAACCATTGAAATGGCCATCAGCAGCTTTTACATCTACCATGCGGTGATTTTCATTACTATTGGTGGATCTGGAGTTGTCAATGTGCCAGATAACCAGGCCGGTACCGGGCAAGTGCTGTTCAGAACCTATTCTCTGTCGATTTTCGATGAGATAATATTCCTGTCCAACATCCTGTCCGTGACTGTAACTCCCAATAAAGGGATCCAATTCTCCATGGGTCCATAACTTGACTGCAAAGGCGTTTTCCTCAGCATTGGGGAATTCGAAGTTTTCAATATTCTGGTTGGGCATTATTGGAATAGTCCACCCCAGCATTTCTTTACACCAGGCTGATAAATGTACAGGACTGGAAGCAGAGCTCCATGACCCACTGGCCATGAGACACCAGCTCCCAACACCATCTGAGGAATAGTCGGTATCATAAAGATCCGGAAGACCCAGGGCATGACCAAACTCGTGAGAAAAAACACCAATTTCGATGAGACCACCACTGCCTTGACTACCCCCGGCAACGGCAGGCTGCATGATATAATCCTGGACGCGAATGGGTTGGCCAGAAATACCTATGTCATTTGTAGAATAAGGAGCACCGCTTCCTGAAGCGGCCGAATATACCCATCGGTGGGACCAGATTGAAGGTCCGCCGGATTCCCCTCCGCGACCTGAATGGACAAAGAAAGTTGCATCGACGTAACCGTCATCATCTCCGGAATTTGCAATTCCATCGGGTCCATCGTTGTCATACTGAGAGAAATCTATTTCCAAATCTGCCTGATTGAGAGACTCAGTCATAAAGTCCCCCACACCTCCAGGTGGCTGAAAGAAACCATTATCATAGGGAGCAGACTGAGAACCCTCATAATATTCGCTTGCATGACTAAGCTCATACCACCCATATACTGTTCCAGACAAATGAAATTGGCCATAGGACATTTGCTCATAATGCTCTGCCATGGTAATTGTGGGCCAGGGGCCATCAAACAGCTCCTGTTGTAGTTGTGCAACCACATTTTCATTGTCAGTTGCGTCAGTGTATGATCCCAGGATAACGGGGAAACTCATATATACTTCTTCTCGAAGCTCTCGCGAGCCGGTTGCTGCAGACTGCAGATTTGCAGCCTTTACCCGTTGGATTTTAGCTGCCAATCCACCGTGTGTATGGGATTCAGACATGATTTCTATCTGTTGTTTAACTCTCTCAGAAGGAATTACACCGGGTTTTGCTGGCGTTGAACCTAGAGCGGTGGTAAGTATGAGTAGATGCCCTAAAATGAGCCTGTAAGTCATGTTTGACCACACTTTGGTTATGAAGTTTCCCATCTGATTAAATTGCACTGGGATTGATGGAGATCAATGACTTAAACCCCAGGAAATATGGAGTTTTTCTAACGGAGCAATAAATCTCTTATCGGAATCAAACGGGTTGAATGGTCTTTGCAAATTCCTTAAAGCTGTGGAATAGAAAATCAGGTTGTTCTTTTTCAAGCACTTCTATAGATGAAAAGCCATAAGACAGGGCGATTGCAATGGCACCAGCACCTTTTGCAGCTATGGTATCCACAGGATTGTCTCCCAGCATGCACACCTCCCCAGGTACATCTATTCCCAGTTCATGAATACCATAACGTATCACTTCCGGATCGGGTTTTGATACAGGTAATGAATCCCTTCCCCAACTGAATTTGAAGTGGTGTATCAGGTTGAGTTCTCTCAATACGGCGCTCACCATCTCTTCTGGCTTGTTGGAAACAACACCCATTGGGCGTTGCTCACTCTCCAGAAATTCAACCACTCCTGCATAGGGTTGAGCTTCATCAATTATATGAACCCGGTAGAAGTCACGGAATTTTTCCCAGATGGTAGTGACAAGTTTGTCATCCACCTTTAATTCTGGGTGATTTACCTGTAAACATTGCTCCAGCAGATAATGCGCTCCATTACCAACATGGGACAGTATGGTTGCATGGGGCAATTGTGGATACCCCATGGATTCAAAAGCTCTATTTATATTTGAGGTGATGTCCCGACTGGTATCAACCAGGGTTCCATCGAGATCAAACAAAATTCCACGGGGATTTAACATATTTCCTCATTTCATTGATTCATAAGCTCTTTACAACGAATCTTACGAAAAAATACGAATTTAATATTATGTATTTCTCACAATTGTTGAAACTGATTTTAAAACCTTTTTGGAAGATTCGTCGACTTCGTTTCGTTCGTTGTAAAAAAGTCTATTATCATGTAGTCGCTACTTGCTACCTGCTTCAAAATAAAAGAGGCCAGCAGAAAGCCAGCCTCTTTTTGTATAGAACAAGGAAAAGTGTCTAAGCGAGAAGCTCCTTAAACGCACTATTCAGAGCAGGAACAACATCGAAGAGATCAGCTACAATCCCATAGTTGGCAACCTTGAAAATGGGCGCCTCAGGATCGGTGTTGATGGCTACGATACATTTGGAGGAATTCATTCCTGCCAGATGCTGGATTGCACCAGAGATGCCACAGGCAATATATAAATTGGGGGAGACGGTTTTACCCGTTTGACCTACTTGATCGGCATGTGGCCGCCATCCTGCGTCCACAGTGGCACGTGAGGCACCAACTGCAGCACCCAGTGTGTCTGCCAGCTCTTCTATGATGCTAAAATTCTCAGGTCCACCCATGCCTCGACCCCCGGAAACAATAATACTTGCTTCAGTGAGTTCAGGTCTGGAACTGGCTTTCATTACCGTTTCAGTAACGGTTACCTGAGATTCAGCATCACCCAGTGCCACAGTCATATTTTCAACCACTCCTGCTCCAGGTTTTTCCTCTGCAGCGAATACATTTGGTCTCAGCGTTACTACGACTGGTGCCTTCTTTGCAGCAACCTTCAGGAAAGCCTTGCCAGCATATACAGGTCTTTTCACCACGAGATGGCCACCATCCCAGGTGGTTTCAACAACATCACTCAGAAGGCTGGCATCAGCTTTAGCAGCCAACATGGCTGCCAATTCCCGGCCCATGGCGGATGAGCTAAGCAGTACAACTTCTGCCGTAGAACTTGTCAGGGCATCCTTCAATAATTTTGCATAACCACCGGGGCTGTAGACTCCCAAGCCGCCATCATCGGCCATGAATATTTTATCAGCACCATAACTGGTGATGGAAATGCCAAGATCTGCGATCCCGGCACCTATCACACATACTGATAGAGTTCCCCCTGCTCCATCAGCTAAACGTCTACCTTCAGATATTGCCTCCAGGGCATAAGATTTTAATTGTCCGTCACGTTGTTCAGCAAAAACTAGAATATTACTCATGATGACCTCCTATATGACCTGAGCTTCATCACGAAGCAACCTGACCAATTCTTTAGCAGCTTCTGGACCTTCACCGACAATACGACCTTCAGGTTTTTTGGCAGGATAAGTCATTTCCAGAATTTCGATACCACCGGCATCAAGAACAACATCCTTGATCTCCAATGGTTTGCGTTTGGCTTGCATAATGCCCTTTAACGCCGGGTAACGAGGATCATTCAGCCCTTTTTCAGCAGTTATGACACAGGGTGTCCTGGCAGTAATCGTTTCCTTACCACCCTCAATGTCTCTGTGAATCGTGGCCATGCCATCAGCAATTACTAATGTTTTGGCAGTAGGTAAAACCGGCATTCCCAGTAATTCACCCAGCATACTGGCAACCTGATGACCATACCCATCGATGGCAATCTTCCCAGTAATGACAAGATCAGCTCCAAGTGCTTTTATTTCTTCAGCCAGGGCTTTGGCCACCGATAAGCCATCAGCGAGAGCCGCATTTTCCACCTTGAGAAGGATTCCACTATCTGCACCCATTGCCATTGCAGTCCGCATGACGGGTTGTGCATCTTCACTGCCCAGGGAAAGAACTATCACTTCACCTTCGCCAGCAGCTTCTTTGAGTTTGAGGGCTTCTTCAACAGCAAATTCATCATAGGGGTTCATGACATATTTGACATCAGCAGGTTCGATGGACAATCCATCTCCACCGATGACCACTTTTGTTTCAGTATCAGGCACCTGCTTGACACATACAACAATCTTCATTCTGAGCTCCTTTTCAATTGATCTAAACATCTATTGAAATCAAATAATCAACTATTTCATTCATTTCATGAAAATTGATTCTTAAGGTCAATAAGCAAAATGATTCAACATACCGACTGGTCGGTTTGTAATATATAGTTTGTTTTTCCAAATTCAATAACTGCTTTTCAATTCCACAGATTTGTAAATGCGCTGCAAATTGTTACAAAGAAATTAGCCATCCCTTCTGTAATAATTAGTTTAAGGCATGGTATAAAGGATAGAATATATGAAACTTAGAATAATCACACTTATAAGCCTGCTCATAGTTCTTCTCGTAAGCTGTGAACGAAGTGGCTCCCCCTATAAAATTAATTCCACATCAGTTAAAGAGGGTAAATTCATGGTGCAGGCGCCCTCTCCGACTCAATTGATTTCTTCTTACCCCATGGTGATGGACACATCTATTCCTCAACCCATCCTCTTTAAACTCAGCTTGAATGGCCAGGACAACGAGGCTGGATTCGGTATGGATCATCACCTAATCGTTCCTCAGGGAATTACAGAGTTCTATGCACCAACATTAAAATTTGGTGGCCCATCAATCATTCCAGCCGGGACACCCCTGCCCATGGACAAGACCACCAATGTTCATTTCAGAGTCGATATGCGCCCCATTCTACAGGCCTTTGAAGAACAGAATTACTATGTCACAGCGACCAATGATACCATCACAGCTGAGGCATTTTCCGGGCTGTACATGGCTGGCGGGACATCCCCCCTCCAGTGGATCTGGGACCTTCCTCAACCCCCTGAGCAGCTTCATTTCCAAGACCTTGATCAGGATTCCATTTATGAATTGAGTATCCGCTTCCAACCCCCTGTACCTTCTACAGTCAAGCGAAGCTGGACCCTCAAAGAGGACATTTCGCATTTACCTACCTTTTCTAGTCCTGAAGCACCTCTTTTGGAAGCGCTCACCAACCTGGCCCTGGAAGAAGCCGTGCTTAATATCCGCGATGATGGTGCTTTCTCAGCGGGCAAAGCGTGGCCTGGCGTATGGACCCTTGATATATCTTTTGCCGGTCAGCTTTCCCTGGCATATCTCTTTCCAGAAAACATGAAAAACAGCCTCAGGGCAAAACTCAGTGATTCAGGTAGAATAATTCAAGATACAGGCACAGGTGGCTCATGGCCGGTGTCAAGCGATCGCCGCATCTGGACACTGGCAGCCTGGGAGGTCTTTCTAGCTACCGGAGATGAGGAGTGGCTGGATGAAATTAAAGGACCCGTTGTCCAAGCCCTCCAGGAAGATCTACTCTGGAATAGGGATCCTATTTCAGGGATGCTGCAAGGGGAGACCAGTTTTGAGGACTGGCGAGAGCAAAACTACCCCACTTGGATGACACCAGCAGACATACATTCTTCACATGCTCTCTCTACAAATATCATTTTCAAACGGGCCTTGGAAATTGGATTGGTCCTGGTAGAGGATAACCCAGAAGTTATTCGATCCTGGTCGCAACTTATACAGCGGTTGGACCAAAATATTCTGAAGCATTTTTGGAGTGCCTCACTTCAGGCTCCTGCCAGTTACATCATGACTACGCCATCATGGATTCCGGCTCCTCATCGTGATATTTTGGGCGAATCCTTAGGGATTCTATATATGGACTCGTTTGCAGGTCTGGATTCTCAGCTCGTGGCCAGCTATCCCCGCACTCAATTTGGTACACCAATTATCTCCCACCAGCTCCCTCATTCACCGCCCTATCATAATAAGGCGATTTGGCCGTTTGTTGAGGCTTATGCACTCCTTGCAGCAAAACACGCCGGAAACAGTCAGGCCTACTCCCACAGTTTTAACAGTTTGATTCGTTCTGCCAGCTTATTCTTGTCACACCGAGAGAATTTTGAGTACAAATCGGGCCGACCAGATGAAACACAAATTAATTCAGATCGGCAGCTCTGGAGTGTTGCAGGTTGGCTGGGAGCGATTTATCGGGGTCTTTTTGGAATCTCAGTTAATTATAATTTTGACCATAAGGGGTTTGACCTAACACTTGAGCCAGATAACCCCTTTGAATGGGATAGGTTTTCGCTCTCAAATTTCACCATACACGATACACCTCTGTCTATTTTGATAAATGGTTCTGGTTCCCGCATACTCTCCATGACCATTAATGGCACCTCACACGCAAGTGGCGAACCAATACCTCTTAGAGGTGAAGTACTGAATATTGTCGTTGAATTAGGAGACGGGCAGACTGAGCCATTCGACCACATCGAATTGGTCGACTATCTTCTTCCTGATGCACCTGATCTATACTGGTCAAATGACACGCTGACCTGGACCTCAAATTCCGGGCTGGGCATCCTGGAGCTAAACGGTCGATATCTGGATGCTCTCGAACAGCCCACAGTCATTATTTCTGACACTCTGAATGGGTTCTTTTCTATACGATCTATAGACTCAGAGGGGCAGATGAGTTTACCAACCAAACCTCATTACCTGGGACCCTCAGCTACCTTGATGCTGAGTTCAAGAGCGCCCTACTATATCGAGCTAGGCACATCAAATGCCTATATTGATATGGATTTTGAGATTCCCTCCGAGGGAAATTATCTGCTCCGGTTTGTATACAGCAATGGATCGGGACCCATCAATACAGGCAATACCTGCGGACTGGCTAAATTGGTAATCAATGATTGGTGGTTAGAGCAAATGATCAGTTTTCCACATACAGCAGGCTGGGAAAGACTCTCTACCACGTCGTGGGCAAAAGCGTATTTCAAGCAGGGCAAAAACTCACTCATGCTCAACCAGGAAACGCTTCCTGTTACAAACATGCATGGAGAACAGAATCAATTTAGAGTGTTTAGCGTAGAGATTATCCCACTCTAGAATTATTCAGTTACAGCAGGCTCTACAAAATAAATAGGATAAATGGTTTCGCCATAGGGACCCACGCCCATAGATAAAAATTTCTGATATTCTTCCTCCGAATATGGTGCTTTGGGTTGATGCGTAGATCGGGTATCGCCAAAATAATTCTTGCTATATGCTTCCACCGAACGAGCATCTCTAACAACCCGCACAGCACGTATGCCTGCGACACTTGCCGCAATCATATCTGTGTCAGAATCACCATAAAAAACATGTAATCCTAACTTTGAGATAAGCTCGTGTTTGGTTGTGAATCTGTGTCCGCTCAGGGGGTCTTTCTTTTTGGCTGAAAAAAACAAGTTTTGATCCAGCACAACTGGAAAACCCAATTTCAGACTTAGAAACCGACCCACTGCCGCCCCATTGGTTCCCGGACGCGCAGTAATAAAGTATACCTCATGTCCACCAGCATGCAGAAAGTCGATAAGTTCAGCGATTGGTTGTATGACAACTGAATACAGACTGTCATGCATGTTTACCCATCCGAAGTCCACCTGATCAGGATCATCACTCATATGTGGTGCTTTGAGAAAATTATCTCGGGAAAACAGGACTGTATCATCAATATCAAAACCGACTTTTAGCTGACCCAATACAGGTTGTGGATCGCCTGTCACTTCTGGCGTAGTACAAGCGGATAAAAATAGCGCTATCGTTATTACTAATAGATACATTATTCTCTTCATCTCTTACTCCACAATATTTATTGTCTATTTTTCAAATGCAAATCAACTCTGATTAACACGCAATATTTGAGGTATAAATTAGTAGCAAATACCAGTGGGAGTATTCATTTTTAAAGCATGCTTAAACTTCCCATATCTAAAATGGAACTGGACCTTACTTATCTCATTGCCAGTAAATGGTCCAATGCACGCTGGGATAAATTCATGATCACGATGTCAAATCCCTACCGGTGGATAGTTCCTACCCTCACTTTTGCAATGGTACTCATCTATCTTGACTGGGAAGCTGGATTGTTAGCGATGGCATTGGGGAGTATGAGTGCCGGTGTTTCAGATACCGTGAATTCCCGATGGTTGAAAAAGAAAACCGATCGTGTGAGACCAGGGAAACAATTTGAGGATATCAGATCACTGGGCACTATGAATAATGGTAAGAAATCCTTCCCTTCTAACCATGCTTCAAATACGATGGCCTTTGCCATGGCATTCAGTTTTATGTTTTCCTGGGTAGCATGGCTTTTGATTCCACTCTCTCTGCTAGTAGGTTATTCAAGAATATATTGCGGAGCTCACTTCCCGCTGGATGTTATAGCAGGCTGGTTATTGGGAGCCACATGGAGTGTGATATTTTTAAAAATCATCTGCCTGGTTTATCTTGGATAAATCTTTATCTCTTTTCTCTGCATATTCTAATTTGTACAAAAAAAGAGGTGAGTCACCTCACCTCTTTCAAATATGCCACTTCCCTCTACATGAGACTCGACACTAATTATAGCTTTTTCTTGAGTCCGTCATATTCTTTTTCAAGTGTATGAATCTCTGTACGTATTTCCTGTAGACGGCTTAAAATTGCCTCAGGGCTATCACCAACAACTTTAGCAGAAGCCACTGTAGTTTTAACAGTTTTCTTTGTGGTAACTTTTTTGCCCTTTGCTTTTTGCTTTTTAGGACCTTTATTTTTTCGCTTCCAATTGCTCAAGGTGACTACGGATACTCCGTATTTATCGCTGGCAGCCTTCATTCCTCCGCGTTTATGCTCAGCATCATAAGCAACAATAAATGCTACTATTTCAGCTTTTTCTTCAGCGGAATAACGTTTCCCCTGGTTACCTGTTGCTGGTTTATCAGCCATTAAAAAACCTCCTGGATTGTGTGATTCAAATAATTGTGGCCAAACTATAGTTTTAAGTTGCTAATATCAAGAGTAATTTTTTTAGTTCTAGTTATGGCTATAAATCAAACTTGAGTTTTGAAATATCAAGATATGTGGAGTTATAAGTTTGTTTCGAAGTAGCTATTTACGAAAGCTTACGCTATGTTTTATTCGATCCCAGACTTCATCCATTTCTTTCAGAGTGGCAGCTTCTATATCTCGTTTTTCATCATCAAATACTTTTTCAAGCGCTCTAAATCTGGCATCAAATTTATCAATAGCCTGGCGCATTGACGTTTCACTATCCAGCTTCATCAACCGCCCTACATTAACTATACTAAACAGGACATCACCAAATTCTTCCCTGGATCGTTCCTGATTTCCTTCAAGCCATACTTCTAATAATTCATCAATCTCTTCATGGGACTTGGCCAGGGCGGGAGCCACATCATCCCAATCGAAGCCGACTGTGGATGCTTTTTCCTGCACACGCTGTGCCCGGATCAATCCCGGTAAATTTTTGGGGACCCCATCTATCCAACTTTTCCTACCCTCACTTTTTTTGACCTTTTCCCAATTCTCTTTAGCATCTTCAAGTCGTTTTGATTTTCTATTGTCATCACCAAAAACATGGGGATGACGTCGAATGAGTTTTTCGTTTATAGAGTGTATTGAATCTCTAAGTTCAAACTTATTTTTTTCTTTCGCCATTTGAGCCTGCATTACAATATGCAATAGCAGGTCTCCCAGTTCGGCAAGTATATCCTCCTGGTCACCTTCCTCGATACTCTCCACGACTTCATAAGCTTCCTCAAGGAGAAATGGGATCATGCTCTCTGGAGTTTGTTCCCTATCCCAGGGGCAACCTTCCTTACTACGGAGTTTTGATACGATATTGATGAGACGCCGGAGTTCAAACTCCGAGGAGGTCTTGACTTCTTCTGTCATTTAACCATGCTCAGCTTTGGTAACTTTTACCTTTTCAATTCGATTTTTCTCAACAGATAAAACTTCAAATTTAAAGTGCTCATACTCTACTATTTCACCTGGTTCAGGAATAGTTCCAAGGCTGGAATAAATCAACCCCCCGATTGAATCAAAATCGCGATCCTCAGCGAATTTAATCCCCAGCACCTCAGCGACATCATCTAGATGAGTGGATGCCTCTATCACATACACTTGCTTTGCAACTTCAATAATTTCAGTTTTCTCTTCGGAATCGTCCATCTCATCCTTAAGATCACCTAAAACTTCTTCAATGATATCCTCTACAGCGATCATTCCCGAGAAACCACCATACTCATCAACAACAATGGCTAACTTTTGTTTCTCCTTTTGCATCTCTCTCAGGAGACCATCAACATACTGGTGTTCAGGAACAAACATCGCCTGTCTGGCGAGACGTTCAAGATTAATACGTTGAGAGCTGCTATGTAGATAGGGTAAAATGTCTTTTATAAAGACAATACCCTTTATCTGATCAATCTGATCCTTATAGAGTGGATACTTTGAATATCCACTCTGTCTGATGAGGGTTAGAACTTCATCGCGACTCATCTCCGTATGAAGCATCAACACGTCTGGCCTTGGAATCATTATTTCCCTGGCCTGTGTATCACCAAACTGAATGATGGAATGAATCATTTCTTTTTCTTCAACTCCAATAACACCCTGATCCTGACCTAGTTCCACCAGCTCTTTGATTTCTTCATCTGAGGTAAAGTTTTCCTCTGGTTGAAGCCCAATAATGGTGACCATCTTTTCCACGAGGTTATACACAACTTGTGCGACGGGTGAAAACAACTTGAAAATAATTGAGAGAATCCCAACAATTCTGGACGCGAATCCCAATGAATGGCGCATTGCCAAAACTTTTGGTGTGATCTCACCGAGAATGACCAGTACAATGGTTAGGATAATGGTTTCTATGACGAGGGCAAGGATTTGGTTCACGCCACTGTTGCTGGCTATCTCGGTCGTGATCAAAGCAGCCATTGAGGCCAGGGCAACATTGACGATAGTATTGCCCGTCAGGACAGTGATGAGCAGTCTTTTAGGGGTCGCCAATAGGCGTACAATGAGTCTGGAAGATGGAGCTAAATCATGTTTTAATTTTTCGAGATCATTTCTTTTAAGATTGAATAGGGCCGTTTCAGATCCTGAAAAAAAGGCAGACAACCCCAATAGGACTATAAATCCCAGCAATTGTAAGAGAAGTGCAGACTCAAAGAATTCAGAAATTCCCATTAAATATTCAAGTCCTCAAGTTTCCCCATATATTTGTTTTCAAGATCTGTCATTTGGTCTTTCGCTGCTGGTGTATCATCCTCATATCCACTTAAATGCAAGCAACCATGAATGAGCACTCTAATTAACTCATCCTCCGATTTTGTATTATAGGAGTTGGCATTGTCCACAATCTGCTCATATGAAAGATAAATCTCCCCTTCCATATTTTCATCCGGGTCATTCAAATTAAAAGCTATGACATCTGTATAAACATCCTGCTCAAAATATTCCTTTTTCATGAGACGGAGATCCTCTCGTCCCAGAAATATTACGTTCACATATTCAGCGGTTTTATGTTCCCCTGCCAGAACTTCACGTACACAAGCAGTGAAGAGAGGGTTTTCCACGCCACCAGGCGGGTCGATGATGTCAATTTTCATGGATTAGGTAGATAGTATCTTGGTGTGATTGACGTTGTCTTTGATCAGTCTTCATCATCCATCATATGCAATTTTTTTCGTTGACCTGGATATTCAATTCTCTCGTGCATGCTTCCTGTAAGAACCGGCATCATTGCACTTTTAATAATCTCAAGATCTCTAAAGGTTAAGGGGCAATTGATCAGCTCCCCTCCCTTAATCCTACTTTCGATTATCGTATCCATGAGCGATTCAATGCGTTGTGGATTGGGATTTTTTAAACTTCGCGACGCCGCTTCAATCGCTTCGGCAATCATTAAAATACCTGTTTCCTTGGTATTTGGGCGTGGTCCAGGATATCTGAAATCTGATTCATTAATTTCGGAGTCAGTTTCTTTCGCTCGTTCCAGAGCTTGTTGATAAAAGTATTCAACTCTGGTTTTTCCGTGGTGCATGGGAATGAAATCTGCAACGATGGCAGGTAATCTATTTTCTTCAGCCAGTTTGATTCCGTCTTTCACATGTGCCACAATTACCGTTGCACTAAGTCTGGGCGAGAGTTTATCATGTTTGTTTGTACCCCGTAATTGGTTTTCAATAAAGTATTCCGGCTTTTCAGCTTTGCCAATATCATGATAATATGCACCCACACGTGCCAATAGTGAATTTGCTCCAACAGCCTCGGAAGCTGCCACAGCCAGATTGCCCACATCAATACTATGTTTAAAAGTTCCTGGTGCCCTCATAGCCAATTTACTTAGTAGCTTGTTGTTAAAATCCAGAAGTTCAAGTAAAGTTAAATTGGTTGTGATTTTAAAAACCCTCTCAATCAAAACCAGGATTCCATAAGATAATAACGGAGATAGTACGCCATTGGCAGTTGCAAAAACCATATGCTCCATCACTGATTCCCAATTGCTAAATTTGATCATTTCAAATACTGCAATTACAGCAACATAACCTGAGGTGACAGCCAGAATACTCCATAATATCTGTGTGCGTGATCTAAGTCGGCGTACCGTATAAATAGCCAGGGATGAGACAAAAAGATTGGCTACGATAAATGGAATGTTGTTACTGAGAATAATGCCCGTAAGTAGGGTCAGCGTCACCATAATGATAAAAGCAATTCTACCATCAAATACAACGGTAAAGATCATGGCAGCAATCGTCATGGGGACAAAAAACTCAGACCAGCCTAATTTATAGACAATCAAGTGTGCCAGAGCGAGATGCATAATAAAAACAATGCCCACCAGAGCGATTAGTTTTATATCGTTATAAATCTGGCTCCTATAGGTCTGCAGGTAGGCGAAAAAGAAAAAGAGTAAAAATGCTGAAAGCATAATTTTACCCATAAAGGTGGTGACCTTGTTGGTTGCTGATTCACCGTACCCTTTGCGGATGTATTCCTTTTCCAATGAATTCAGTTTTTGTTTTATCTGGGGAGTTACCCGGGTATTAGCATCTACAATCCGTTCGTTCTCAAAAACTTTCCCTACACTTATGGGCACCAGATTGCGGGCTTCAGCAATGCGATTGTCAGTTAGCTCAGCAGAATAGTTCAAATTAGGAATCATTACAGCCAGAGCTATGTCTTCAGCAAGTTGCTGCAAGCTTGGATTATGACTAAAGTAATTAGAGCTAAGCACATTTTGAACGCTCTCCCAGGACTGTTCCATATTGCGAAAATCCTTAGGATTGCGGCTTGATTCTTTGCCCCTCATAATCATGGTTATGCGAGCGATGTCGATATCGGTTGGAAGATCACCAATGATACCCAGCATGTACTGTGGCAGGAGGGCCTGTTTTACCGAATTGGCAAGTTGCTTGGTGGAGGGTCCTTCTTCCAGGAAATAGCTCCAGCGAGGTGTACCTAAATTTTTGAGGCCTCTATTCTGCAAATCCAGTTTTATATTTAAAACATGCAATGAGTCTTCCTGTAACTCGAAAACCATGGAATCTGCAGCCAGACTGTCTATAATGGTGTTCAAAGATTGTCTCTTAACAGATAAATCTTTTTCTGCTTGATACCAAAGGGCGAGTTGTTCACGAATCTCATCAACTGCTGTATTTACTTTATCACGACTGGTGTTGTCCCAAATAAAAACAGGCTGTACTGTACTCTCGCGAGCTCTGCGATCTATCTCAAGCGCCTCGTTTGTCTTTAAAATGTCAAAGTCAAAAGGAGCTATAATGGTTTCAGTAGTGATCTGATCGACATTATAGTTGAATTGAAACATCTTGCCTCGAGGGAAAAACAGAGCGGTAACAACGAGGAGCAGAGCAATAAGAGTTATCTGACTAATCCTTAGCCAGAGTTGATATTTCTTTTCGTCACTGACGACCTTTTTTGATTGTGGCAACATGTAGTTATTATAACCCTTTCATGAGCTGCTTCAAAATCACAAGTTTTTGAACTTCAGAGGTTCCTTCACCAATGGTGAGCACTTTGGCATCACGGAAGAATCGTTCAACTTGAAATTCTTTTATATATCCATAACCACCGTGCACCTGAACAGCCATATTGGTTGCTCGTACAGCAGTTTCAGAGGCCTTTAATTTAGCCATTGCAGCTGCTTTTACTACATTTCCACCGTTATCTTTCACAAAACTTGCATGGTAAACTAAATGTCTCGCTGCTTCGATCTCCGTAGCCATTTCAGCAAGTTGCAATCCCACTCCCTGGAAACGATGTATCTTCTTCCCAAAGGCTTCACGCTCATTGGCATATTTTAATGCAGCTTGAAGTGCTCCTTCAGCCAAACCAAGAGATAGGGCTGCCACACTGATGCGACCACCTACCAATGCGGTCATCATCTGACTAAATCCAACATCCAGGTCCCCTAACAGTGCTCCGGATGGAACCCTCATGTTTTCGAAGGTCAAGGCACGCGTGTCAGATCCCCGCCAGCCCATTTTCTTTTCAGGTGGACCAATAATGAAACCAGGTGTTTTTGGGTCAACCATAAAGACAGAAACGCCACCAGGCTTTTTGGCATCAGGATCAGTCACGGCAGTTAAATTGCACACTCCTGAGAAACCAGCATTGGTGATAAAATTTTTAGAACCATTAATAACCCATTCATCCCCATCTCTAACGGCAGTGGTCTTTGTGCCACCAGCATCGGATCCAGCCTCTGGCTCTGTCAAACCAAAACAAGCGAGATATTTGCCGGAGATCAGGTTGGAAAGATGAGCATTTTTTTGATCCTCATTCCCAAACAGGTATATAGGGCTGGTGCCTAGCGAGATATGGGCAGCCACCGTAATTGCAACTGATGAATCAACTTTGGCTAACTCTTCAATGACCAGGGTGTAGGCCAGTGTATCCATGCCGGCACCACCATACTCCTCCGGGAAAGGAATTCCCAGGAGTCCCAACTCAGCCATCTTGGGGATAAGCTCCAGGGGGAAGCGTTCCTCCCTGTCAAGGGATTCGGCGATTGGTGCAACTTCATTGGCCGCGAAATCCCGAACCATGTCCTGGAGCATATAATGCTCTTCCTGAAAATATTGTTTCATCTTATGTCCCCCTGGATTTGAATAGAATGATTAATCTACCACCTCATTACAGAAGCACCCCAGGTAAAACCCGCTCCAAAAGAGGCAACGACAATTATGTCACCGCGATTTATCTTACCCTCCTGTGAGGCTTCATATAGGGCGATTGGTATGGAGGCTGACGTGGTATTCCCGTACTTATGAATATTGGAATAGACCACTTTGTGCATTTCAAGCTCCAACCGATTGGCCACAGCTTCAGTGATTCGCAGATTGGCCTGATGAGGAACCACCAGTTTTACTTCAGATTTCTCAACACCCGCTGCTTCCAAGGCTTCAGCTATCACCGCTGGAAATTTGGTGATGGCATGTTTGAATACGGTTCTGCCATTCATCTTCACCTGACCGAAACCTTTATCCAACAATTCTTTAGTCAAAAAAGGATTATCCATAGTTGAAGGTGTGCGCAACATGAGATCTTCAGCATAGCGACCATCTGAGTGTGTCTTCACCGAGAGCAACCCTCTATCTTCATCGGTAGCCTTAAGGATGGTAGCTGCAGCGCCATCACCAAAAAGGACTGCAGTATCGCGACCAGCAGTGGTAAAATCAAGAGCGACAGACTGAACTTCAGAGGTAATCAGCAGGACATTATTGTATGCCCCTGACTCGATGAAGGCCTTCGAAACGGATAGGCCATACAAAAATCCTGAGCAGGCCATACGAATGTCAAGTGCAGGGGTTCCTGGAATGCCCAAACGTCTGGTCATCATTGGACCGCCACCTGGCGTGAAATAGTCGCTTGCCATGGTTGAGAAGATGATATGTTCCACATCCTCTGCCTGCATACCAGCCTTTTCAAGTGCCTCTTCAGCGGCTTTTAATGCCAGATCAGTGGTGCATTCTCCATCCACATGATGACGCTCCTGAATACCACTTCTCTCACGAATCCATTCATCTGAGGTATCCATTAGTTTTTCCAAATCCTGATTGGTTACTACATTCTCCGGGACATACATCCCTATGGCATCGATATAAGCTTTTCGCATTGAGGACTCCTAATCCATTATCCTAATATCTTTTAATTCTAATTGGATGGTCTTTCGGCCCTGCCATTCATTCTCAGCCAGGACGAAAGCCATTTCCAAATTCTTTTGGGAGTACAATAATTCCAGAGACTCGGCCATTCCGAACCCAATAGCATCTAAAACCGTTCGCCCCTGACGCACTTTTAATTTCAAGTGATTTTTACCCACAATCTTTGGACGCGGATACCCGATAACTTCCAGATTTTGGCTGGCAAATAGAGGACGCATATTTCCAGGACCGTATGGAGCGAGCCGTCTTAGTGTCTCCATTAATTGGGAGTTAATATCAGTGAATTCAATAATGGACTCTATTTTTAAGCGTGGGCGCATCATTTCTTCTGTTACCTGAGCCATGGCCACTTCCTGAAAACGTTTCTCAAACGCTTCCAGATTGGCAGGATCAATGGACATTCCGGCTGCCATGGTATGTCCGCCAAAGCTGAGTAAAAGATCGGCACATTCCGAGAATGCAGCATGGAGATCAAATCCATTAATACTCCTGGCAGACGCTTTGCCCACGCCGTCGTTTACTGCAATAATCACAGTTGGGACAAAGTATCGTTCCTTTAGCTTTGAAGCAACAATTCCAATAACACCATGATGCCAGCCTTCGTGATACAGGACCAATGACCGTTTTTCTCTCGGGTCATATTTTGCATTGGAGAAGCGTACTGCCTCATCAAATATTTTGCCTTCCACAGTCTTCCGCGCTTCATTCTCTGAGTTGAGAACAGCGGATAGTGCTTTGGCTTCAGACCGTGTGGTAGATGTCATGAGGCGAACTGCCCGCATGGCTTCTCCTAAACGACCAACGGCGTTAATTCGAGGTCCTAACCCGAATAGAACATCGGCGACGGTAACTTCATCCCGGGTTATTCCTGCCACTTTCTTCAAGGCTATTATTCCAGGCCGACTTCCCCTGCTGATCAATTTCAAACCTTCATTAACAATAATTCGGTTTTCTCCCGTAACCTTAACGATATCTGCAGCCGTACCTATGGCGGCCAGGTCAAGAAACTGGAGTGCTTGCTCATCTGGGTGGTTCCCTTTCTGTGCCAGGGCCTGAGTGAGCTTAAATGCCACCCCTGCACCACATAAATTCTTATTGGGATATTTGCAGTCATCCTGTTTGGGGTTTAATATTGCCACTGCGTCTGGCAAGATTTCATCTGGGATATGATGATCTGTGATCATCATATTCACACCGAGTCGCTTGGCATATTCAACTTGTTCAACGGCTGTGATACCACAATCACAGGTAATAATCAGTTTTGCCCCAATTTCAACTGCGTAGTCAATTCCTTTGTGCGATACCCCATATCCCTCTGTATTTCTATCGGGGATATAAAATTCCGATTTTGCACCAATAGATTGCAAAAACAGGTGTAATAGGGATGCCGCAGTGGTACCATCCACATCATAATCCCCATAAACCAGAATAGGATCATGCGCTTCGAGACACTTTGAAATCTCATTTACGGCTTTGTCCATATTGAGCATGAGAAAGGGATCATGTAACTGGGAGATGGAAGGGTTAAAAAATTCGCGAGCCTCATCTATGGTTCGTAAATCACGGCGCCAGAGCAACCCCCCAACCACTGGTGAAACACCTAAAGAAGTTGTGAGATTCTCTATTTCCCTCTGGGGACTATCTTGAATGATCCAGATTTTTTCCATAAGTAATTTGGTCTATAGTATAAACTTCAGATTGGTTTAATTCACGGTAAAAACGTCCTTGTTTTTACCTGATATCATAGCATTGGAGATTGATCTGTGCCAAAGGTAGGCAAATAAATGGGTGGATCTATAAGCCGGATTTTGTCTGATCCTCAAATGAGGATGAGGCAGCCATTGATCTGGATATCCATTTGCATGGAGATACTAGCTTCCTACCCGAAGAGTTTCATCATTGATGAATGGCGGACTACCAAGCTCTTCTGCTTGAAATTGCTCCAATTGG